>VOFB01002047.1_pt1 | contig 42447 bp, 79 predicted proteins | sample 5384141 | NCBI WGS metagenome assembly VOFB01 (sample SAMN12384721, study PRJNA508395) | human gut metagenome | isolation source: healthy gut A | host: Homo sapiens
AATTTCTAGAACTCAGCGTTTTTAGGAGTTCTTGGGAATGGTATTACGTCTCTTATGTTTGATACACCTGTTAAGTACATTATCATTCTTTCAAATCCTAAACCAAATCCTGAGTGAGTAGCAGTACCGAATTTTCTAAGTTCTAAGTACCACCAGTAATCTTCTTCGTTTAGACCACATTCATGTATTCTATCAAGTAATACATCGTATCTTTTCTTCCCTTTGAGATCCACCGATGATTTCTCCAACACCTGGAACTAATAAGTCCATAGCTCTAACAGTTTTTCCATCTTCATTTAATCTCATGTAGAATGCTTTTATATCTTTTGGATAATCAGTTACGAATACTGGAGCGTTGAATATTTGTTCTGTTATATATCTTTCGTGTTCAGTTTGTAAATCGCATCCCCACTCAACTGGATATTCGAATTTTTTGTCCTGACTCTAATAATAATTCTATAGCTTTAGTATAAGTTATTTTTGTAAATTCAGAGTTTACTATGTTGTTTAATCTTTCAAGTAATCCTTTATCTACAAAGCTGTTGAAGAATTCCATTTCTTCTGGGCATTGTTCAAGTACATAGTTGATTATGTATTTGATCATATCTTCAGCAAGTTCCATATTATCTTCTAAGTCAGCAAAAGCTATTTCTGGTTCTATCATCCAAAACTCAGATGCATGTCTTCCTGTATAAGAGTTTTCTGCTCTGAAAGTTGGTCCAAATGTATAAACATTTCTGAATGCTAATGCCATTATTTCCCCATTTAATTGTCCTGAAACTGTTAAATTAGCTTCTTTTCCAAAGAAATCTTGAGAGTAGTCTATTTTCCCTTCTTCAGTTTTTGGAACATTATCTAAGTCAAGAGTAGTTATTCTGAACATTTCTCCAGCACCTTCACAGTCACTGCCTGTTATGATTGGAGAGTGAGCATATACGAAGTTTCTGTCTTGGAAGAACTTGTGTATAGCGTATGCTGCAACACTTCTAACTCTAAAAGCTGCAGAGAACAGGTTACTTCTAGGTCTTAAGTGAGCTATTGTTCTTAAGTATTCAACTGTATGTCTTTTCTTTTTTGTAGTGGGTATGAATTATCTGATTCACCTTCTACAACTATTTTTTGTAGCTTGTATTTCAACTGGTTGTTTTGCATTTTGAGTAGCTACTAATGTACCTTCTATTAATAGAGAAGTACTTATTGGTAATTTACCAACTTCTTTGAAGTTTTCTAATTTTTCATCGATAACGATTTGCATGTTTTTGAAGAAACTACCATCGTTTAATTCTATAAACCCAAAGTTTTTAGACATTCTAGATGTTCTTATCCATCCAGCAACTTTAACTTTCTTATCTATGTATTCATCTTTATTTCTATAAAGTTGTTTAATTTCTATGAATTCCTTTTGCATAGAATACCTCCTAATTATATCGTCTGTTTTTTAAATTTTTAAATATATTATAATTATAACTTAAATTTACTTATTTATACTATTTCTAACAATCTATTCTAAATTAAAAATATTTAAATTCGTAAATTTAAAATATAAAATTTGCAATAAAAAAGCCTTTCATCCATCTATAGGACGAAAGACTGTACTTCCGCGGTACCACCTAATTTAACTAAAAGTTCACCTCTTTAATGTACTAATATACATCACCAATTATAACGGTTTGGCTCCGACTAAGTCTACTCTCTTTGTGATTTCGGTTAGTAGCTCCAGGATGTTCTTCATTATAGACCTTGTGCTGGACTTCCACCATAACCAGCTCGCTCTAACTCAGTTTTATAACTACTCTTCCCTTCATAGCTTTTTTAATAATATTTTAAATCTCATTAACATTACTTTAACTCATTAAATAATTTTTGTCAATAAATAATTTTAATTACATGTTTATATTTTAATATAAAAAACAAAATTCATCGCGGGCGGCTTCGTCCATTGCTTAGGATTCACATGTTTATAGCGTAGGTAATATAAAATCACTCCAAATATTTTATATATTCAGAGTGATTTTAATCATTGTTTTTATTAATTATTATCTATTTATTAATATTATTAGCTACTTTTTGTTTATTTAAACTTTCATTATTTTCGACTTTATTTTTGTCAAATATACTAACTACTACAAATGTAACTCCAGTAGTTAATAACATTAGATAACCTACATCTGAGAAAACATTTTGGATTCCCGGTACAAATAACCACGCTCCAGCAGATAATACTGATACTAATATAGTAAAGAATCCTGCATTTTTTGCCAGCAAATTTAGAAAACATAATCCTCCTAATACAACAATTGATGTTCCTATTGCCATAGATAAACAAACCTTCATAGCATTTAATATTGAGCCTAATTGAGAAGATAATATATAAGTTAATAGACCTACTACAAGTATTATAGCTTTGTTTATTATAAATGCTTTATCTTTGTATTTTTTACCCATACTAGTTTTAAAGAATATATCTTGACTAACTGTTGTTGAGCAACCTATTAGCATACTACAAGCAGTAGACATATCTGCTGCCCATAAAGCTGATAAAGTAAGACCTAATTACTGGTGGCAATGATAATATTATCATAGGTAGTGCTAAAGTTGCATCTACTCCTGGTATTAAAGCTTTTGATGAAATACCAAGCATTGCACATAAGAAGCCTATTGGTATCATCATTAAAGCCCCTAATCTAAATCCATTTACTGCTGACTTGTCATCTTTGATGTAAGACCTATTTGTATAACACCTTGAATTGAGTTTGTATTACCACACATAACTATCATCCAAGCTATTATTGCTGGAATTCCCATACCATCTGTGAAACTTAAGTATGGAACATCAGTTGAAGTACTTGCCATTTGCATTGCTGCATCCCAACCACCTTGGTTGAAAAATACCATAATTGAAGCTATTATAATTCCGAAATAAATTAATGATATATTTATAATATTACTCAAACTAACTGAACCCATTCCTCCAACAAATGCTACTAACATGAATATTAAAAACTGAAAAAATGTTCCTGTAGCTATATTAAATGTATCTGGAAGCAAACTAGCTAATATTGATCCACCTGCAATATATTGAAGTGCTATTATTGTACATTGAATTAAAATCATAGCTATTGTCATCATTACCCCAGTTTTTTATCAAATAAATCTTGTACAAGTCCAGTCACTGTATTATGTCCGCTATTTCTGAAACGTTTAACAACTAAGAAACTTCGCTACTATAGCACCAAATGCCCAAGCTACGTTATACCATCCAGCTGATAATCCTGCAACGAATGCATTTTGAGCTATACCTATGGTTGATGCTCCACCGATTGCTAATCCTGCAATTGTAACTGCTGTAATCCAAGTACCATTTTTTTACCTTTGTATAATAAGAAATTTTCCCCATCTTTCTTTTTCTTTTTTTGACATAAATATTCCTAAACCTAATAAGAATGCTACGTATAATATTACTATTATTAATGGCGTATTCATAATATAATCCCCTTTCCTTTATAGATAAATTTATAGTATTAAAATTTAAAATTTCCACTTTTATAATCTTTTAATTCTAGATAATCTATTTTCTTTATATTTTTATTTCTATCCCTTAAATTTAATTATTCTCTATTTTTTTATTTTTGAAGAAGTGGAACTACACTACCTCCATAAGGCAATATACATACATCTTTTCCTTCAAAATCAACTTTTTCTAATAATTCATCTATGTTTTTATAAGAATCTATATTTAAATCTTTTACAAAGTTTGGATCGATTTTACTCAACATAAGCATATCTGATTTGCAATAGCTTCACATAATGCATAGAATATATATCCTCCAATTGTGAAGTTTGCTCTTAATTCTTCATCAAGTACTCCCCTTTTTAGCGGATCTATCCAACTGAAGAAATCCGGTGCACCGCCTCCTTCTCTACATTCTGCTAAAAATATAACTGTACCACCTTTTTTAACTGCTCTTGCTGCATTAAATATACTCTTTGTAGATTGGTATAGATTTATATCTTTTGGATATCCACCACAACTTGCAATAACAATATCTGCTTCCTTTTCTATTTTTACACCGTAGCAATCATCTACATATTTACAACTTGCAAGCCATGCATCGTGGAAATTTCCACAGAATAATTTGCTATGTTTTGATTTTGTATTTACTACTATATTAATCCCAAACGCTACATCGACTAATTCTGCAGCTTGATTCATATCTTCATTTACTGGGTTGTTTTCTAAAAGTCTACTCGCTACTCTTGGGTCAGTTTTCTTTTCTGTTTTTGATAGACATCTTATGTGGTTTTGTTTTATAGTTTCTCTTCCTGCAACTCCAGGAATAACGCTCTTTCTTCCACCACCAAATCCAGCCATTATATGGTGAACTGTTCCTGTTATCATTATTACTTTTCTTCCAACTACTAACGGATTTACATATACTTCTGTTCCTATTTTAGTTTTTCCAACACAAACTAAATCATCTGCATCGCAATCGTGGTTTACAACTTTTACTTTGTCATAAACTTTTTTAGAAGCTAATTGGCAAAGTTCATCTTCTGTCTGCATTCTGTGTGTCCCTATAGCTACGACTATAGCTATATCATCATAATCTATGCCTATTTCTTCTACTAAATAATCTACTAATTGTTCACATATTAAGTCCTGACGCTGCCAAAATCTAGTCAAATCACTTATAACTATAGTTACTTTGTCTCCTTTTTGATACTACTTCTTTTAATGATTTTGAATTTATCATATCTTTTGTAACTCCCTTGATAAATTCTGCTTTAAGGTCTGTGATTTCATCCATAGGATTTTCGTTTAATACTGTCACAGATTTTGCTTTTGATAAGTCAATCTCTACTTTTGAATCACCATACTTTAAGTCTAACATCTTATCTCCCCTTATTTATAGCCAAATAAATCTTTATAAATTAATTGTTTTATTATTACAATTTTATTTGTTGAAATATTTAGATAATTCATATTTTTCTAACTAATTAAATTAAAAAGAGAACTCTTTTCAGAGTTCTCTTTTTATCATAAATATAACATTATTTGGCTAATTTAAAATTTTAATTTAAATGCAAGTCAAATATGAACTCCCTAGAAAAGATTTTACTTTTTTATATTTTGCAGTAGAAGTATCCAGCGCTAAAAATAAAAGCCCCAGAATATAAAGTATAGATAGCTATATAATTTTGTAAATTCTCTTCTAATTCCTTTCATTGTATTTTCCTCCATTTAAAAATATTTATATTGTAATTGTAGTCTTTTACCACAAAATGTCAACTTATAATTTTATTTTTTATATATAATTTTACTTATCAATTTAAATCTAATTATAAAATAAAAAAGAGCAAACAGTAGTTTACTCTTTTTCATTTCATATATTATAGTTTGCTGCCATTATCTACCCAATTTTTCGCCTCTTCAGTTTGTACCTCAGATGGTGCAGTTACATTAGTTTCTGGATCTACATATGCTTGGTCTGAATAAGCTGCTGTGTAGCCATTATTTAAACACACATTTGAATGTAATCTTTTATTTCTTCTCCCACTTAGTTGGCGATTTACACCATGTTCGCTATAACATTCTTTGCTGTAATTTATATTATCTTTTGACAAAAATTACACCTCCCAATTCTTTTTTGTCTTATTTTGTCCAAAAAAGAATTATAAATGCATAATGAATAATTTGATGTAAAACGCATATTTTTTAATTTATAAATTTTCAGATATACGTTCTAGTGTGTTTTGGTAATTTAAAATTCCATATCCATATGATGTATTAGGATATGTGTATATTGCTTTTTTGTGTTGCACCAAGCATCAAATATGTTTTTATAGGTTCACTGTATATTGATAACCTATAAAAATCTGTTTTTTTTACTATAAATTCAATCAATAAAGCAATAACTGCGCATGTTACGGAGCTGCTTATTCCTGTTCCTGTCCCCGTATTAAAAGTATTATTTATATAATTTGATACTATATCTACTCCTGGCGCAACTATGTCTAATATAAAATCAGCTCCTGTTGCGGGCCCTTTTGATGAGCCAATCCACATGCTATTTGATTTTGTATTGTATGTTCCTACTGTTATTGTCTCTCTTAAAAGTCCATATCTCGTTATCGTCGAGTTAGAATCGCTATCTATAAATCTAGTGTCTTGAGATATTAAATTTTTATTCGGAAGATAGGCATCAAAATTTCCATTTATAATATCTGCACCTGTAATTCTCAAAGCCCAAATTCCCGAATAAACATTTTCTAAATTTATAGATATCTGCATCGAACCTGTAGAAATCCATGGATAGCTATATGAGATACTATATATGACATCTTCTAAGTTAAATTTACCTCTATATAAATTAAAATTTGGACTATATGTCACCGTTGTGCTGATTTCTCCAAATGGAGAAATTAAAGCTAAATTAAATCTATCGACTTTATATCCATCGACTAATATTGTTAGGTTTTTATCGTCTCCAACTTGAAAATTAATATCTACTGAATTTCCACTAGAGACATTACCTGAATAGTGTATATCTGTATTTCCTTGATTTCCGGCTCCACTTACTAATATAAATCCCGATTGATATAATTCATTAAATGTATTTAATAAAGTTTGTGAAATATCTCTTCCTGATGTTGTCCCTAATGTAAAATTAAGTATTATAGGACGGTTTATTTCTTTAAATTTTTGGATTATATATGATATTGCAACTAAAAAATCTGTATTTTTATAATTTATTCTACCCTCTTTAAAAAGAGATATATAACTTCTCAATTTGATTACTATAAGCTCAGCTTTTGGTGCAATTCCTCTATAAGCAGGATTATTTTTTCCTTCCGAAACCACAATTCCCGCTGCCATAGTTCCCGTTCCAATTTCATCTCTACTTAAATCACCACTATTATTTGATATAGCTTCATTTAACTGTTCTTTATTGTATTCACTTCCAAATAACATATTATCTGGTGGAGAGCCATAATCACTTTCTTGATCCCATAAATATAAAATTTTGCTACTTCCATCTTCATTTAAAAAATCTTGATTTAAATAGTCTATTCCTGAATCTATAATCGCTACTATGCTTCCTTCTGCCTTGCAATCTATTATATAAATTATTACTCATATTAGACATATCAGTAGCTTGTAATATGGGAACTCCTGACAAATTATCTGTTATATTTATTAACGAACTCATTGAGTATGGAGATTCCCCACCATACTATCTGATTTATCCTATCAAATATATTTTCATTAAAATCATTTCCTACATATATGACAAGCAATAAATCATTTAGAAAGATATACTGCGTTATATTATTATTAATAAGAGATTCTATTAAGCTCTCTTTTCTTCCAGTATAAATTATATTATAAGATTTTATTTCACTATTTAATATAGGCATTTCTTTTCTCCTTATAATTGAATTATTTTTATTTTCATCATAAGTTTTATATCTATCTAAATATTTCAAAATCTTTTCTAGCATTTAAAAGTCCATATCCTTGTATAAAATTCGGATATTGTACTCCTTCTTCTCTATCTGCTCCAAGCTCAAAGAATGTAAATACTTTGGCTAAACCTTGTCGTTTATATTGATTATTTTGAGTTACATATTGGAAAATAGCGCTGCTACACCAGATGCAAATGCCGCTGCAGCTGCTGTACCAGTTATTGTTCCATATCTATTGTTTGGATAAGATGATATTATATTTACTCCAGGTGCAACTATATTTGGTTTGTATATCTCTTATATTAGGTCCTCTTTGAAGATTTGGCCACATAGACATATTTATCATGTCGTATGCGCCAACTGTAAATATATTTTGTCTACTGCTGGAAAATTCGTTGTATAAAAGGATTAGATTCAATAAATCTTGTACCATTGTTTATCAACTTTTTATTTGGAAGATATGCATTATAACAACCGCTATTTATATATACTCCTGTTAAGTTAATTTTCCAAATTCCTGAGTAGCATTAAATAAATTTATTATTATAAATTCTTGCCCAGAATAAGAAGTTGGGAATATATAAAAGATAGCGTAACTTGTATTTTCAAAATTAAAAAGTCCATATTCTTCTTTATAATAACCTAATCCTATATCTTTGCTTTCTTCTCCTGTTGGCGAAACTACTTTTATATTTACTCTATCTGGACGACAAATCCAAACTTCAATTTTTAAAAATCCTCTTCTTCTTCGATTTCAATTTCAATTGTTTGGGTTTCACCCGAGATAGATATCTTGCCACTTGCATGGGTTTGGGTGTTCCCCTCATTACCGATTCCCGCTACTTCACATTCGCCATATTGATACCATATTGTAGACTGTGTTGCCCTGTTTATAAATCCTAAATCGCTATTTGCACCTACTGATGTATTTATTATAAGTGGTCTTTCTAATTCTCTTGCTTTCTTTCTAGCATAATCTCGTGCCATGTAGTAATATGCATTATTATATCTATTATCTATTTTTCCTAATTTTATAACTATAAGTTCACTATCTTTTGCAATCCCTTCATATTGTGGGTTTTCTCTACCAAGCCCTGCGCAAATTCCGCTTATTAATGTCCCACTTCCAACATCATCAGTTGATAAACTCCTATCATTTTCACTAATTGCCCTATTTATATCTTCTTTTGTATATTCTGTTCCAAAGTAAAATCCCTCTGGTGGGTTGCCTTCTACACCTTTGGTCCCATAAATAAAGAATTTTACTCGTTCCATCTGCATTTATAAAATCTGGGTGTAGATAATCTATTCCACTATCCGCAACAGCAATTATTATATTTCGTCCTGTTAAATTCAAATTTGGGTTGTTTTTATATAATTTATATTTTCATCTTCGTTTACAAAAAAATCCGCTTGATGAACTTGAAGATACTTCTGATAACAAACTCATTTCCAGTAAACTTTCAAAGCTTATTACCTCTGGAATATTAAAAAACTGCTGTGGAAATATAGTTTGTATATTTAGTCCTGAAAAGATTCCACTATTATCACTAAGTTTTCTAAAATAATTTTCTATATTTAAATTTGATAAACTATCATAAAATGCTGCTTCATTATTAAAATATACAACTGCTGAATTGATATATGGATCTACTTGCCTTTTATATAAATTTAATTTGTTATTTGATTTTTTATCTAAACTTATTATTTCATCTAAGTTTCTAAATTCTCTGTTAAAATAAATATCTGACATATCTAAAAATCCATATCCGTTTGAATCTGAAGGATATACACCATTTGTACTTCGTCTTGCATTTTGAAGTAGCAATGCTTTTAATTTTTGAGAATATAAATAGACATCATTTTTTTGAACTATACCCCACTCCATAAGTAAGGCACAACATCCTGTTACATGTGGAGTTGCCATACTTGTTCCAGTAAGCGCCCCAATTGTCCCTCCACTTAAGTAACCTAATATATTTTCCCCTGGTGCCAAGATATCTGGTTTTAAAATTCCCATACTTGTATCTCCCTTCCAGAAAATGAAGATACAACATCTGTTCTAGCATTATAACTTCCGACAGTTATTACTTTACTTGTTGTTCCAGGAACTGTTACTGTTAATATAGCGCTTGGCGATAAAAAATCTTGTATCTGGACTTAATCCTTCTGATGTCGGAAGGTATAAGTCTACTCTTCCATCCACAATTTCAATTTTGTAAACTCAATTTTCCATATTCCTGGCGTAATTTGATTATTAGAGCTGAGCCTAATAGTTATTCTTCTTTGAATTGAATAAGGCATGATTTCATAAAAACACCTGTTATAAGAGTCCCTCTTATATTGTTTGATACTTCACTATTTTCTACAGAAATGCTTTGTGAAGAATTATTAGATGGGTCAACTATTGTTATTGAGAATATATCTGCAAAATTTGGCCAAATATTTATATTGAGTACTGTTTCACTTTCCCCACCACAAATTCAACAGTATTTTGATTTTCTATATTTAAATCTATCCTTTTATGTCCACCCTTATTGCCGTTATTACCAGCTGCTACGACTATATTATTTTTCCAATATAGACACATATCATCTATATATTGTTCAAATAATGATTCTCCTCTATGTGAACCTTCATTTGTCCCATAACTAATATTAATAGCAATTGGTTTATCTTCATCTAAGGCTCTATCCAATACAAACTTAATCGCTCTCATAAACTCTGTACTTCTAGAGTATACATCAGTCTGTCTATTTCCAACTCTCACCACTATAAATTGTGCATTTGTAGCAATTTGAGCACAAATAGAAGCTATGTGTTCCATGCATAGCTGTAATAGATATTGGTATATATTTATTTCCGTTTATAGCTTCATTTATATCTGAATTTGTATATAAAGTTCCTGTGTAAATCCTTCTGGAGGACTGTTCCCTAATGCTTGGTCCCAATAATAAAGTATTTTTGAATTGCCTAAAGCATCTCTAAATATCGGAAGTGTATAATCTATTCCCGAATCTATAAGTCCTATTAATGTTCCCTTTCCAGTTAAATTAGTTCTATTTTTAAAAGCAGTTATTCCTGACCTAGAAAAACTCTGGTCATCTTGTGTTTCTAATATAAACGGTCTTTCTATATATTCTATTTCCTTATAATCTAATAGTCCTTCAAATAAACTTGATCAGTTGATGTTATAATTGCAAAATTGTCGTTTAATATCTCGATACTTACATTCAATTCGTCTTCTAGTTTTAATATATCTCCATTGTATTTCACAATTATTTCGTATTCTATATTAATCACCCCAATCAAATTTTATTTGTTGTTTTCTTTTATCTTTTTCCCTAGTCTAGACATCATATTTTTAGAATAATTGGATATATTTTTTGGAATACACTCATAAGTAGCGAGCATACTATATATCTCTAAAGCTCTCTTTGTAATCTTTTTTTTTCCTGTATATGCTTTATATGCTTCTTCAGCAAGCTTTACACTCAATTCATTAATTCTCTTTGCTCTTTTTATCACAAAAATTACCCCTATCTAATCTTTTTGTTAATATTATTCGTAAAAAAAACAGATTATACCTAATCTAGGTAATAATCTGTTTTGTTGTTTATATATTAAATATTTAAAATTTAATGTAAATCTGAAAAAGCTACTCTTATATTTTGTATTCTTTCATCTTTTGTCAATTCATATTCATCTTGCGTTTCGTCTTTACTTGTTAATGTATTTGCTATTTTTACGGTAAATTCACTCCCTTGTCCTAGTTTACTTTTTACAGATACAGAGCCATTGTGTAATTTGGCAAAAAGTCTTTACTAAAGAAAGTCCAACTCCCTGTGCCTTGTTTGACAATGCTTCTCTTATCATTGACTCTTTCAAATATTTTGAATATTCTCTTTGCATTTTCTTTAGATATTCCTATGCCATTATCCTTAACCTTTATATATACAAAGTCTTTATCATGACTTAATGAAACAAGTACTATACCATCTTTTTTTCTTTCTAAATTTTAGAGAGTTAGAAATAAGATTTAGTACTATTTTTTCAATCTTTTCCGAATCAAATCCCACCACTAATTCTTCAATATCTGTGTCAAATATAATATTCATCTCATTTATATCTACAAAATCCCTTACAGATTCACATATATCCTCTACAAAATAAACAATGTCCTGGTTAGTAGGATTAAATGTTTCATATCCTAATTTATTTTTGATTTTGATGATAAATCATTTACTATCTTCATAATTCTAAATGAACTTCTTTTTTTAACTAATTCTACATGCTGTAAAATATCTTTTGGATATATATTTTGGTTAACTTTTCTTTCTATAAGTTGCATAGTAGCTAATATCATATTTAATGGATTTTTATTTCATGTGATATAAAACACATAACTTCTCCCTTATCCCAATTATAATAATTCCTTATATTTGTTATGTCAGTTGATGACTTTTCATTTATATTTTTAGAGTTACACTCTATCTTATAAAACCAAACACTAAATTTACATTCATCTATTTTTTCTATTTGTAAATTATAGAAGTTTTGCTCTATTTTTATTTGTCTAGAGTTAGAATTTACTATACAGTCAGTTATAATCTCTTCTATAATGTAAGAAGCTGATTCTGTTATAACTGATTTATATGCTACATTTGATTCCGTTATAATCGCATGATTATTTTGGAATTCAACTATTACCAATGGTGTCGGACTTTTTAATAATATATTTTTATAATTACACACAACCTAAATCCCCCTATTAGTTATAATGTCCTACATAATCCCCATATATGAAATATTTATATTTTGAAACAGACTAGTTTTATATAAGTTTACTTATTCATTCTGGATTATAACACAAAAAAGTATTTTTATGTTTTTTACAAAATATGTTAATTCTATTTTGCTATTATATTTTTATTATAATAATTAAAATTTAATTTGAATCATTATCTGAATCAGTCTTTCTGAATCATCGCTATTTTCACTGTTTTCTACTTTATAAATTTTACTTTTTTTGTGAGACTTGATTTTATTACGTGCAACTACATATATATCATAGTCAAATTCTTTCGATTTTTAGAATCAAGTAATTTTTTTTCGTTTATTTTGCCATCTCGTTTTGTAATATTGTCTTTATCTATAGTTTTTACTAATTCATAGTCACTATTTTCTAATTTATTATCTTTTATATATACTTCATATGTTTGTGCATCATTCATTTCATCCCATTCTAAATTTAGTACCAAATCATCTTCCATAAAATAATAACTTAAATAAAATCCTTCTGACAGCCTTATCTTCTATGCTAATTTCTTTTTTACTGTGATATATACATATTTTTTTAACTTTATTTTCACCACTTCCACATGATACTACTAGTTTTTCTACGCCTTCTCTAAGACCTACAATTTGACCATTGCTATCTAACCTTATTTTTCTCTGTACTGGTAGCTTATTTTCTGCAAACGCACATTTTACTTTTTGGTGTTTTTAAATTTTGAGGCTCTGTTGTAACAGATGCTTGTATAGTTGTTGTTTCTCCAATATCTAGACTTATGTTTTTTCTTAACACTTATACTTTTTAATTTTGCAACTATATTATATTTAAATGATTCTTCTTTAAAATCTGCTCTTGCTGTAATTGTTGCATTTCCAACACCTACAGCATAAATTTTATTATCATCTACTTTTAATACATCTTCATTAGAACTTTTTATATTCAACTTTGTATTCTTCGTTGAATCTATCAAAGTCTACTTCTACATAGTCCTTTATACTTGCCATATCACCTACATATTTTAAATCTCCATCTATTTCTGCATTTAAGTTGACAACTTTAGGATTTACTACTAATATGTTAAATCGCTTTTAATATTTTATTATTTTGAACTATTGCGATAGATGTAAGTCCTTCTTTTTCCCTGTTATTTTGACAGTATTTTTAATATTTTTAGAGTTGTCTCTTATTTCTACTTTATTATCTTCGTCTAGACTTTTAAATTCAACTACTGGATCTTTTTGCATATGATGGAAATTTCACATAATCACCAGCTGAAAATACAACTCCTTTATTCAATTTGATAACATACTTATCTATATCTTTTATGTACTTCCCTTTTACTGCATTTACCTCAATTCCTTTTATTTGTGGTTCAAATATTCCAAGCTTAAAAAATAATATTGTGAAATAAATAGAAGGGGAATAAGTAATATGATTATTATTATTTTTTTGTTTCTATTTAATTTTATGTTTTTCATATAATCACTCCCTCATCAAATTAATTAACTAATAATTATTTCTTATATATATTTTTATTTATATTCAAATATATTCAAAATCAATAGTGCAAATACCTTTATTTTACTCAATAGTTTCAATTATACTTATTAAATTATTGGCAAAATTTATTTATTTTAAACATACTATAATTTGTTTTAACAATTCTTTTTAAATATGTTGTAAACTTCACTGTAATTTCATTTGTAATGTCAGCTAAAAAATACTATAATTTACCTAGGATTATTTTAGAAATATATTACCTAAATGGTATAGAAAGGAATTATTTTAAATGGAACAAATAAGACAAACTAAACAAAGAAGGAGTTTTTAGAATTTGCAAAAGACAAAAATATTGAAATATCAGTTCAAAGATACTTAATAGATGCGCTTAGTTTTATGGCCTCTGGTTTATTTGCATCTTTATTAATAGGCACAATATTTAATACTCTAGGTCAAAATCTTCATATATCATTATTTACTGATGTTATTAACCCTCTTGCAAAACAAGTTACAGGACCTGCTATAGCTGTAGCAATTGCATATGGGCTTCAAGCACCACCACTAGTAATGTTTTCTTGTGCATTGGTCGGAGCTTGTGGTAATGAGTTAGGTGGACCTGTAGGTGCATTTGTTGCAACTATTTTTGCCTGCGAATTTGGTAAATTAGTTTCAAAAGAAACAAAATAGATATATTAGTTACCCCTGCTGTAACTATATTAATAGGTGTGTTAATTGCTGAAGCCGTTGGACCTGCTGTTTCTGCATTTATGACGGATTTGGTAATGTTATAATGAGTGCTACTGAAATGCAACCTCTTTTAATGGGCGTGATTGTCGCAGTATTAGTAGGTATAGCTCTAACACTTCCAATAAGTAGTGCTGCTATATGTATGATGCTTGGACTTAGTGGACTTGCTGGAGGTGCCGCTACTGTCGGTTGCTGTTGCCAAATGGTTGGATTTGCTGTTATGAGTTATAGAGAAAATGGAGTCGGTGGTTTATTTGCTCAAGGCTTGGGGACATCTATGTTACAAATGTCTAATATAATAAAAAACTGGAAAATATGGATTCCTCCAACATTAGCCTCAGCAATTTTAGGTCCTCTATCAACTATGGTATTTAAAATGGAAAATATCGCAATTGGTTCTGGTATGGGTACATGTGGTTTAGTAGGACAATTTGGTACAATAACTGCAATGACTGAATCAGGAAATACATCAAGTATGATGTGGGTTGGAATATTACTTCTTCACTTTATTCTTCCTGCTATTGTAACATTAATAATATCAGAATTTATGAGAGCTAAAAATTGATTAAACCTGGCGATTTAAAACTAGATATATAAATATTTTTATAGAATAAAAAAAGAAATTATACTTATCTATAGTTGAAATAAATATAATTTCTCAATATATTCAAACCAAAAAAAAGGCTATTTAATAGCCTTTTTTTTATTTTACTACTGCATTAACTAACCATTTTAATGCGCCTTTAGTACTTTTCCATAACGCGAAGTTTTCATTGTAGTAGTAAGTAGCTTCTGTATATAACACAGGATCTATTACTGAACCAGACATTCTTAAAGCAGCTGTCCATTGCATTAGGAATAATCCTATGTATTTATTTTTTTCTACTCCGTCTTTTATTGCAGATTTAGCAAAGTATAAGTTTCCATTTTTAAAGTAGTATAATGCTTTGAAGTAATCCCATTGAGCTGAGTATTCATTTTTGAATCTTGCGAATAAGTCATTTACTGCTTTTCTATCATTTTTGCTATTAATAAGTTTATTAATTTGTATCTGTTTCCTTGAGTATCATTTTCGTCCATTTTAATAATAACTCGAACATTTCTCTAGCTTCTTTGTGATTTTTTGTTGTTCATTAATAAAGTAGCTAAATCTTGAGCTGCTATCATGTATGGTCTAGCAGACTCATTATTCCAGTAGTTAGTTGTATTTTCTCTATCAACTATCATTTCTTCTGCAACAGCCATAGCTTGTCTTAAATAGTCTAATCTATCTTCAAATGGTAAATCTTCGTGAGCAAGTCCCATTAAAGCTTTGTATTTTGCAGATTTAGTTTCTTCTTCTGTTAATTCTTTTTTAGTATCAACTTTTACTTCTTCAGCTTGTACAACTTCTACTGTGTTTTCAGCAGTTACTGCTGCTTCAGCTACTACAGTTTCTTCACCTTCAAATAAAGCTCTTAATGCATCTGATTTTCCTTTTATAGTTTTTGAACTAACACCAGTTTTCTCTGAGAAAGCTTTTTTTAGTAATGTACATTGGATGTTTTCTTTTTAAACATTTCAGCATCTTCTAATACTATATTTAATATAGCCGCTACCCATATATCACATCTAGATGAAGTTAATAGTTCTCCGTCTTTTTGCTCTATTTTTGCTAGAAGATCTAAACTCATATCTTTGTATTGTTCGTTTAGATTTTCTTTGCAATATTCTACTATTGCATTTCTAATTTCATTTATTCTGTCTTTCATCAATATCCTCCCGAATCAAATTTTTAACCTCTATTATTATATCATTTTCTTAAAAGTCTTCATTTAAATAGTATAAAATATATATTTTACCTAAAATTAAATTTAAGTCTAAATTCCTAAGGTTATAAACTTATGTTTATTTTCAACATACTTTATATAATTTATCATATATTGTATACCTATGTCAAAGTTTAACTGTATACTGTTAAAATATAATTTTAAAAAGTGTTTTTGATTCAGAATATTATTTATTTATATACAAAATCTTCATCAATTATTAACAATTTTTCGTATAATCTGACATGTAAATAATTGATTTTAAAAAGCTCCCCTTGCAACACATTCCGTAAGTCTTAAAAAGATTATATTAGCTTCGTCTTCTTTTATCTCTTCTAGTACTATTTCTTGTTTTTCATCATAATATATTGTTTTAAAAAAATCCTTTGTATCTATTGCAATTTTAATAATTTTATTCAAATCTTTATTAATTAACACCTTATTCTTTTATGCATTATTATATTATTTTCAATTTCATCTAACATACTATCAATTTATTTATTATAGATTCATATACCTCCATTATATTCCTCAATTTATTATATTTTTACTTATGACATACATAATTAAATACTACATATTTTAATTGTAATACAAAAGTAAGTTTACTAACAATTTTTCTTTTATTTTCAATATAATTTTTATAAAATCTCTATATTAGGATAAAACTCACTTTATTGGAGATACTATTAATCAGATTTTAAAATAGGCGGTGTACTTATGAATAATTTCAAAAAAACTCTATTAAATGAAATTCCCGAATTTAGAGATTATACATTAAATTATTTAAATGGAAATATATCTACAATGCAATATAAAGAATTTGCAGCAGGCTATGGAGTTTACTCTGAATTAAACAAAAATTATTTTTAATTAGACTAAGAATTTCGTGTGGGATTATGTCTAGATCGCAACTTCATACAATTTATCAAATCGCTAATAAAAACAATTTAAAATCTATACATATAACTACTAGACAGTCAATTCAATTTCAAGACTTAGACATGGATAGTACCGTCAATATAATGAAACAATTAATAGAAAATGACATCTATACTAAAGGTAGCGGAGGTAATTTTCCTAGAAACGTCGGTCTTTCTCCCTATCTGGAGTAAATATTAAAAGAGCTTTGATGTTACTCCATATGCTCTAGCTACTGATAAATATTTTTTAAATAAAATAAATACTTATAATCTTCCTCAAAAAAATTTAAAGTTTATTATTCAAATTCACAAAATGACTATGCATATGCTATTACTCAAGATATGGGATTTATAGCTACTCTAAAAGAAAATAAGCCTTATTTTGAAGTATATGTTGGAGGTTCATTGGGGAAAAGAACCTAAAGTAGGGTTAAAACTTCCACATCTAATAAATCCTAGCGATGCATTATTTTATATCGAAGGCATGATTGAATTTTTTAAATCAGAAGGAGATTATAAAAATAAACATAAATCAAAAAATAAGTTATATTATTGATAAATTAGGAAAAGATGAATTTTTAAAAGACTGTACTTATACATCGATAAACAAAGGCAAAATATAAATTTAAAAATAAATCCAACTCCTATTGACTATAATAAACAAGGCATAGATATCGAATGTGATAATCCTAGATTATTTAAACAAAAACAACAAGGATTATATTCAGTCTATATCCATCCATTAGGAGGTATGTACAAATTAAAAGACTTAAAATGTTTATTAAAAAAGAACTAGATAAAATTAAAAATCCTATTATTCGTTTAGGAATGAACCAAGAAATATATATATTAAATTTAGATGGGCAAGAGGCTAAAAAATATTAGATACTACAGAATGTATAAACGGCTGTACAGCATTAGAAAACAGCATATGTTGTATCGGTACACCTATTTGTAAAATAGGTATTTGCAATAGTCAAAAATTACTGTCTGATATTATTACTTATTTTAAAATAAATAGCAAAGATAGAAAATTTAAAAGTTATGCCACAACTATATATATCTTCTTGTAAAAACGTATGTGGATTCCAACAAATCGGATGTATTACTTTAGTCGGAACAATGAAAAGCATCAATAAAGTTAATGTAGATTGTTTTGAAATGAATATAAATAAACTTTTAAATGATAATAAATCCATCCAAATAAAATCATTAGGATGTTTCAAAAGCTTTGATATTTCACCTATGCTATATGAAATAAGTGAAAAATTAATAGAAAATAATATTGATTTTATTAATTGCGTAAATAAGCATAAAAAAGAATTTTCTAAAATAATTAATAAATACAAAATATAAATTCTTATAAAACTTTATATATATTATAAAAAATTCGCTTCGCTCATAGCGCCAACGACTTCGTTCCGTTGCTTAAAATTCGCTTCGCTCATAGCGCCAACGACTTCGTTCCGTTGCTTAAAATTCGCTTCGCTCATGGCGCCAACGAATCAAAGATTCAGTTGCTTTAGTTAATAGATTAGAAATTATACATTATCCATAAACCAGATAATATATAATTTCCTTAGAATAAAAAACTGTAGAAATAAAATATATATTTCTACAGTTTTATTTATTTTATAAATTTATTATAACAGCTAAAAATACTAATTCTTCATCTCCTATATTTTCGATATAGTGTTTAGTATTAATGGCGTATACAACATCTCCTTCATTTACTTGTACTATTTTATCACCATCTAAAACTTCTCCCTTGCCACTTAATATATAGTAAACCTCATAGTCCTTATTATGTTCATGTAATCCAACTGAACCGCCAACTGGAACACTTAATTTTTGCAAATACTTTAGCTTTATTTTTTAGCTCATCCCCTTCTATCAACAATTCACGAGTTATGTTTCCTTTTCCCCTTCTATAGGACCAACAACCTTTGTCAATTCATCTTTTCTTCTTATCATTTGTATATCCCCTTAAATTTTATTTCCATCTAATTAAATAATACATCACAATTTTACAATATAAAAGCATTATCTAAATTTTAAATTATTTAAAGATAATGCTTTATGTTTTTCTATTAACTTTTTAATTGAACATCGTATTTTGTATATAAATCTTTCATTAAAGTAGTTTGTTTTGTCTTTTCTAATGTACTTATTAGATCATCTTTAACATCATCAAAATCTTGTACTTTTTCACCAGTTTTCTTTATTATATGATATCCGCACTCGTCTCTACAACCTCTGGGTATATTTCGTCTATTTTTAATGAAAATGCAGCTTTTGAAAAAGCACTTACCATTTCATCTTCTGTAAAATATCCTAAATCCCCCACTAGATGCACTAGAGTCATCAGAATACTCTTTTGCCAATGTTGCAAAGTCGTCTCCATCTAATGCCATTTTAAAACAGCTTCTGCAGTTTTTTGTTTTCTTCTATTTGTTCATCGCTAAGTTTTTTATTACTGCTGTCATAATTTGAAATTAATATATGTGATGCACGAATTTGTTGGAAATCATCTTGATTCTTTTCATAATAATTTTTGCCTCTTCTTCACTTACCTCGCTATATTCTTCTAGATATTTAGCACCCATTAATTCCTTTTTTATACGCTCTTTTAATTTATCTTCTGTAAGATTGAATTTTTCAAAGTACTCATCTTCTGTTAAATTGTACTGAGAGTTGATATTTGCTATAGTAGTATCATAATTTTCTTGTACTTGGTCATCTGTTATTTCAACATTGTTTTCTTTAGCTTCTTTATATAAAACCTCGATATTTACTAAGTACTCCAACATTGTCGATTCATATGTAGAAATTTGTGACTCAGTCAGTTTTTGTAACCCATTTGCATAAAAAAATAGGATCCATAACACTTTTTAAATCTTTTCCTGTTATTTTGCTATCACCGACACTTGCATAAACTTCGCTATTAGAATAATATCTATGGCTTGCAGGTAAAACTCTTCCATATGATAAACCTCCATAGAAAGCTCCTCCAACTACAGCAACTAAAGCACATACTAACGCTACTTTTTTCATTATTTTTCGCTCTTTTTTCTCATCTTCTGTCATAATTACAACTTTATTTGGTGTTTCTTTAGTTTCTTGATTATTCTCTTCTAAATCTTTATTTATTTCTTTAGAAGTATCTTCTACCTTTTTCTTTTTATTGAACATTCTATCCTCCTGAATAATTTATATATTTTAAAATATAATATCGACAGATTTATTTTAATTATTTAATAAAATTTAACATTTGTATTATATCATTATTTTTACATGATTTTTTAAAAAAATATTACAAATTGTTGAATAGTAAAATAAGTTTTAACGAAAATTCACTTTGTTCATGGCGCCAACGACTTCGTCCGTTGCTTAAAATTCACTTCGTTCATTGCGCTAACGATTTTGTCCGTTTTTACCTTATAATAAAAACCTTAATTTATTCTTAGTTATTTGTTTGTTATTATCTAATGAAAACAAAGACACTATCAAATATGACTTTGATGAAATAGATGATTTAAAAGAAATTAAGCCTCTATTTGAGGAAATTGTTAAAAGATATATTTAAGATAATAAAATAAGCCAGGAAAGTTATAAAAATTTCTGGCTTACATTTATTTTAAATATATATACTAATACCTATTACAATTATAGCTGTTACAATTATCGGAATTAATACAGATGTTACAAATATATCCTTGTATGATTCTTTGTGAGTAAGACCACAAATAGCTAGAGTTGTAATAACTGCTCCATTATGAGGCAATGTGTCAAGACCTCCACAAGCTAGAGAAGCTACTCTATGTAAAATCTCAGGTGAAATATTCAAAGCACTTGCCATCTGAAGATAAGTAGGTGCTAAAGCATCTAAAGTAATTGTTAATCCCCCAGAAGCAGATGCTGTAAGCCCACAAATTAAATTTACAGATAAAGCTTCTGATATTATAGGATTTGATGAAATATTAAATACAAAGTTTTGAACTACTGAAAAAATAGCCAATGATTTAATCACGCTACCATATCCAACAATTGCTGATGAATTTAATAATGGTCTAAAAGAATTAGTAACGCCTTCATCTAAAATACTTTTATATTTTTTGAGTTTTTTAAAATTAGTAATAACTAAAAATAAATCTGCTATAACAATTGAAATTATGACACTCCATGTTCCAGATACATTTCCTAAAGTTGTATTAAATTTTTCTAAATATGCTCCGTCAACTGAAGGATAATATACTTTTGAGAAAAATAAGTTTGATACAAATATAATTAAAATAGGTAAAATTGATACAAATATATTTGGTAGATTTTCATCAGTTAATTTTTTCATTTTCTATATAATCTCCATATCCTTCATGATTATTTCTAGCTTTTTTAGCTTCTCTACTTAAATAAATCATTCCTAATCCTAACATTAACAAACTTGCAATTATACCAAGTAACGGTGCTGCAAAAGCATCTGTTCCAAAAGTACTTCATTGGGATAACATTTTGAATTTCTGGTGAGCCTGGAGCTGCTGTCATTGTAAAAGTAAATGAACCTAATGCAATACATCCAGGAATAAGCCTTTTTGGAATATCTGCTTCTTTAAATAAACTCCTCGCTATAGGATATGATATAAAAGCAACTACAAATAAAGAAACTCCTCCATATGTAAGTAGCGCTCCCGATAAAACTATAGATAATATCGCCTTGTCGCTACCTAATTTTTTTGTTATAAAATGAGAAATAGATTTTGCATAATTTGCTTTTTCCATTAATATAGCAAATATGGCTCCTGTCATAAATAACGGGAAGTAATTTTTACAAAACTCGAAAAGCCTGACATATATACTTCTGTATAAGATGCCATTAGGTGGCTATCAAAACCAGTAGTTACTATAAGTGTTAATAGTGCTACTATTGGTGCTGTGATTATTGTTGAATACCCTTTATATGCTAAAAACATAATGAGTGCAAGTGATAAAATTAATCCTATAATGCTAAACATTTTTTATTTAGTGTTGTAGTAACAACACTACTCCTTCCATACTTCTTTTATATTTTATAAATTCCCCAATTTTTTATATTTAATCTATTTTTCCAGATTTAATCTTTAAAGATTTAAATTTGTCTATAAAATTCCGTGATTTAAGACATACTCTTGCTACTATACTTATAGAAAATGGATATAAATATTAAATAAAAATAAACCAGTGAAATTCCAATAATCTCTGACTTATTTTAAATTTTGGTGACAAATAGGTGTCAATTTTAAGTTTTTTAATAATCTTATACTAAATCAGGGTCAATATTATTATCCCCCATTCAAAGCAATTTCAATGGTTTAAGTGCTGGTCCATTTAAGATACTTCCGTCATAATTAAACCTAGACCCATGACATGGACAGTCATATTGGATTTTATTTTGTTATATTTTACTTTATTTTGCAATAATCTTGTATAATAGTATTTTCAACACATTCAAAGTTTTTTATATTTTTTATAACTCTATTTATTTTATTTTATTTTGGCTTATTTTTATTTTTGGATGTCAAATGGGTGTCAATTTTTTATTTTTTAATTAAAAGCTTCTATATATTTACTACTTGTATTTATATATCCTACGTCTCCCTTCACTCCATATACTACCCCAGCCATTATATACATATCCTACTTCTATTATATCTCCCTCTTTTTAATACCCAGCTCTTAGCAGCTAAGTTTCCATCTTTATCTGGTCTATCTTTTCTAACATTTAATGCATTTGTTATTACTTTATATTTTTTATTATAAACTCCATTTTTTAATTGTACATATGTTTCTTCTTTTTCTAATCGTGAAGCAAACCAATCCCAAGTTAAACCAGAATATTTTTTAGTAATCATATAAGAAGGACATATCTTTTTTGTCCAATCATAATGTCTTTTTACTTTTTTAACTGTTGTTATTTCAGATTTTAAAACTTTTATAAGTTCTATCGCATTCAAATATGCTTGTTTTTGTAATTCTTTATTATTTGAATATTGGCATATCTCTATTCCGATACTAGTATTATTCCTTCCTTACAACCTGCGTGCCAACAAGTTCTATATAGATTTACAAGTTGTCTTATAGTATAAGCATCAACACAAAGTTGAAAACTAGCTTGTTTTTCTATTTAAATCGTTTTGTCCATTCTTTACTGATTTATAAAATTGTGTTGCTGGAACATCTGGACAATCAGTTTCATGAACTGTAATACTTGTTGGATTAAATTTTTCATAAGGGACCATATGCCCTTTAGTAAGTAATTCTGTACTTACTACTTTTGCATTTCCTATTTTATATCCATTTTTAATACTCCATTTAAAATATAACTCATAATATCACTCCTATTCTTCTTTTCCTTTTTCAGTAAGCATCTCTATAGCATTTGAAATTATAGGTGGAAGATCTATACCCATTAAACCTGCATTTTCTACTATAGAAATTAGTTCATTTGCCAAAAAAATCCTATTATTATTGTGTTTTTTATATAATCTAATCCAAAAACTAAATCTAATCTGTATCCTATTAATACAAATAATAAAATAACACCTTTTCTACATAATCCCTTACATCCAATAGCACTATTTAATTTTCCATTTTGGGTTTTGGGACTATTTTAAATATAGCTGCATTAGCAATTCCATTAAATAATCAATCATCATGAATATAATTAATGTTTGCAACCCTGTCGTCCACCCCCTAAAATATAAGCAATAAAACTCCCTATAGCTCCAATAGTCGTACAGATTTTTTCTTTATACATATACTTCTCCTTTCATTTCTTTTCTTTCATAAAAAAAGAGCCTAAAACTAATTAGACTCCTGTCAATCTTTTTTATATTATTTTTACTTATTTATAATATTTTTTACAAGTGTTTTCAATTCTTTTTATGTAGTTATCTATATTTTCTTGATTAAGTTCATAATCATCATAGTCAAATATACAACTATATCTATCTATAAAGTTATCTACATCCTCTAATACTTTATTATCAAAATATAAAGGGGCAAATATAGCTATAGCTGCATTCATAGGTTTTATTTCCAGTTGATCTGCATTTGCAACATTCATAACGCCTCCTGGTCCACAATCAAAAACATTTCTAACTATATATTCAAGACTTATTGCATCTTGATGATCCATCTTTGATTTCATATAAAAAATCATCTCCTTTCTATATCTCAATAATATAGAAAAAAGTGGGAATTAGCAACAACTTAAGTACACAATTTTTTAAATTGCGAACTATTCTGTTGTTAATTTTATATATTTTAATTTTAATTCACAATTAGCTGTTGTGCATAAAGCAGATTTATTACCTGTTAGTGTATCGCTTATAGTAGTATCCACACCGCATAATTCAGTCTTTGAACTGTTCAGTGCTTTCAATGTAACATTTTATTATTTTTAACAACTTTAACTGTATAATTTTCACTATCAGCAGATGGAAAATGAACGACATTAGTTGAAGTTTGAAGTTTGTTATTAATTAATTCAGCATAAGATATTTTGTTTCCATCGTTGTAAAACATAAACTTGTTTTGTGCATCAGCATAAGCGAGACATAAGCAGAATAGCTCTCCACTACTAATACCTAATTCTAATGTACCATTTATAAAATCCTTGTTAAACACAACTCCATCTGATTTAAATGTGTATGATGAAGGCAATTTTAATACACCTTCTGAACTATCTAATATTGCCCCATTTAGAGTAATTGTACTATCTGTCGAAGATTCCTTTGAAAAATTTCTATAATATCCACCAGCATTTTCAATTTTCTGTTTTTTACTGTTTCATATGATTCAACTGTTGTTACTGTTATAATTATATTTCCTGTTACTGAGGTTATATTAATACTATTTTCATTAACAACAGAATGTGTAATATCAACACCACCCATAGTTACTGTTATGCTACCTAATTCATAATCTGAATCGGGGTTTATTGTTGCTGTATATGATTCATTTCTAGCAATAGATGTATTTGGATTTGAATTAGTGGCATTAGATAAGTTGTTAGTTATAGAATAACTATAAGGTACATCGGGATTTGAAGTTAATATTTTTTATCTTGTATAAATTGTATTAAACTATTAGCAATGACTTGATGACCTGCTTCGTTCGGATGAACACTATCCGTCTTTGACACAGAACCAGAAACTTCGCACAAATACACATTTTCTTCTTCTGCGATTTCTGTTATTTGTTGCTCATAAACCACTTTAGTACAAGGTCTTATAATTATTATTTTTTGCATTTGTAAATTTAGATTTTATATATTCTATATAGGTTTTGTATGCAGTTTTAAAACCTACTGTATCATTTTACCTACATCATTTGTACCATAATTAATTACAATAAGTTTTATTTTATCATAATCATAAGTAGCAACTCTATCTCGTGATATATTGGTTAAACATTGCATTGCTACAGGCATTCCTGCATTTCCTCCCACTAACATACCAGTTCCACCAAAACCATTTTGTATGCAAATATAATCTGTAAAACTATCAGTAATTAAATGTGGAAATGCTTTGTCGGAATTTAAACCACTAAAGTTACCTGCTGTCATCAATTGCCCCTCTGTTATACTGTCACCTAAAAACAATATTTGATTTTTAGAACCAACATCATCCGTTAATATTGTACCATCTGTAGATATATTTTTAATAGCTAAACCTTCTTCAGCAGACCATTTTTTTTCCGTTATATCGTATTGCTGAAATTGTAATTCTAACATTATTTTCATTTTTATTTGAAACAGGAATTTCTGTTGTGCTGTTGATTAACTGTACTCTTGTATCTGAATTCCTATCCTACATCTTATATAAGGTTTATAATCTGTTGTTACAGTACCTATATCCTTTGTTTCAATAGTTATTTTTGTTGCGTTTTTAACTTTAAAATACAACTCAGACCCACTATTTATAGTACACATACAGTTGTCGCCATCTATATTTTTGTAAACCATCTACCAGTATATGTAACCTTCCTTTTAATCCTAAATGTTCTAAAATCTCATCTATCTTAGAATATAAAATACTATTTTCTTTCGCAATATCTTTACATTGCGAACTTACCTCATTAATAGCTCCAACAATCTCCTTATTCTCCGTATCCAAACTCTCATCAGTTTTCTTCTGAAAATCCTCAAATCCTGTATATTGTTATTTTCAATTGTATCTTTTACTTCTTCAAAAGCTTCTATTATTGACTTTCGTATTTTACTACAGAATGCATCTTTTTTTTTTTTTCTAAAATGGATTTAGATCTAAGCTCATATTATCCCCCCTTAATATCCTATAGCAGTCATATAAAAAGTCACATCACCTATTATATTCTGTTTTTCAATTTGAGTTGCTGTAAGCAAGCAAGAACTTTTGCTCTTAGGAATAGCATTTACAGCCAATAAATTACTTCCATTTGAAATTGCGCCTCCAGTTACACAAACGCATGCATTTTGGAATGCTTTTTAAATGTAAACTTTTTTCCATATGATAACTGTCTTTATCAGGAGAATAAGTCACTTGAAATGTTTTTATGATCATTCCCCTGGTAGTTTAACGCTGCAGTTATCTTGATTTTTTTATATTATCACTATCATCTACTTCTATTGAATTTAAATTAATAATTCCAGCTAATTGCACACCTAATGGTATAAATTTGCCATTTACTTTTATGTATATCGTATCGCTCATTTTTATCCCCTTTATTAAAAAAACCATTTTTATGTAGTGCTTTTATTAATACTGATAATTTATATATCCTCTATTTACATCTACTGCTGTCGATATTCCATTAACAGTTCCTGTTCCATATTGCCATAAACCAAATTCAGATTTAGACCATGTAGCTTTAGAACTCCATTGTGCAAGCCATATAGGGTAATCTTTTTATACTGTCAAAATTTATTTTATTTAAGAACCAGTCTGATTTCCATAAATACCACAATAATAACCTGCATCGGTTAACATCTTATAGAATGTTGTCATATAACTTGTTAATACTGTTTTACCGGGTTATATGTTGTATATTTTCCAGTGCTAGAATTATATACTGTGTTAAGACTGTCATATTCTTGGTCAAAGAAAATTGATAGGCGAAGGTTCCTCCAGGATATTTATTTAATTCACTTATTACAAAATTAGCTTCTGCTTTTAATCCGTCTAAAGTACTTGCGTATGAGAAGAAATATACTCCAATTGGAATTCCTGCAGCAGTAGCACCTGCTACATTGTTTGCAAATTGACTATCTAAAACTCCACCTTTGCTTGCACGCAGTCCATAACCCATACGTATTATTGCAAACTGTACTCCAGCTGCTTTTGCCTTTGTCCAATTTATACTTCCATTATGTTTACTAACATCAACTCCAAAACTTGGATTATTTTTATCAATAGTTATATCTCCTATATCTGGCTGTTCTGGTATATCATCCTTGCTTTCTATTGTCGTTATATTACAATATGCACCAGATACAAAGGCCTCTTTCCCGTTAAAATCAACCTTTATCCATCTACTATTTTCATATGTTTCTAATATCATAAATACATAACCCTTTTGAACATATGCTATAGCTGTGTATTCCACTCCTGGACCACTTCTTACTGTTAAAGCATTAGCAGTTACTGTTGCTATTTTGAAGTAGAAGTTACCAACGTACCTACTGTTGCCTTTCAAAAGTAGTACCTAGTTTATTTGCCGTTTCTTCATCTTTCATACAAAGTGCAAATACATACGAACCATCGTCTTTTACTTTTACACTTTCTGCACGATCTGTTACGGTAAATATCTTTCCATCAAGTTCAGTTCCTGTATTTTTTACAAGAACTTTTGTACCAAACCCTACATTAGAAGGTGCTGCACAAGTAAGTTCATCTGGATAACCTACTAATGTATTTCCAAGTGAATCACGACCTACTGCAACATATGTATTAAATATAGCATTAAATGTATCTCCTTTTACTGCTATTGTATCTCCTCTTCTGGAGGTGTTGGGTCCAAATCTCCTGAATTATCTCCACCTCCAGTATCTGGTGGCTCTCCTTCGTCTGTATTTTTCTTAACTGGAATCCATAATGTGGCCTTTCCTTCTGGTGAAGGCATATCTTCATCAAATGAAATTTCACTATAAACACCATTTTCTAAATCATTTTAATTCCTTTTAACATAATCTCTATTGCATCTAATCTTTTAGGTACTGATTCATATTTTGTTCCATCACTGCATGTTCTAGAGAGTATTACTTCCGCATCAGTATTTCCTCCATCTAGAATTAATTGTTCAAAGGTATCTCCTAAACAATCTTGTCGCGTTGATAAATCTTCTGTTTTTTCATTTATTGCCTCAACAGCGTTTGCAATACTACTTCTCACCTCTAATCCATATACTGCATTTCTTATTGTTTCTACTGCAGTTTTTATTTTATTATACATACTATTCAATCTCTCCACCTCCTTGTTGTAAAGAGTCTAATTTTTTATTTATTTCTGTTATTTGCTTAGTTATCTCAGATATTTGTCCAGTTACAGTATTAAAATTTTGATTAAACTCCTGTATCTTTTGATTAAAAACCTCAACACTTACAGAGTCGCCTTCTATTTCTTCAATCTTTTTTTAAAATATTTTTATTTGTTATCCCTAAACTGGCAACAATAGCTTTTACTTCTGCAACATTTTGATTATTATTTTTACTTACACTTTGAATTATCTTAGCATTATTTACATAATAATCTTTCGCACTTATTTTCTTTTCGCCTAACGTGATTGTATTTGAAGAAGGTTGCCTTATTTCTATACTCTTTTTCAATAACCCTCTGAAAATAATTTATATTCAAAGGCTCTACTATAACAGGATAGTAATTTCCAACTTCAAAACTATCAAAATCAAGTCCTAGAAGAGATAAATCTAGAGCTTTTACAGTGTTACTCATTCCTAGCTGTATAGAACTTATATATTGTTTACCTCTAGTTAATAAATTAGAGGCTTCTGTAATATCATCGTAAGTAATTACACCTTCGATAATTCCAAAAGCCTCTATTCCTTCTTCATAATCCAAATAATCTTTTCCATTATTCACTTCTTTTATTGTAAGCCTTTCATCAGATTGTACTTCGTTACCTTCTGCATCTGTCGTTTTTAATTTTGCTCCAAGAACTTTATATCTTGTATAAAAATCATCAAATTTAGGTTGATTTGAAATTGACTGTAAATTATGTTTAAACCTTATAGCTGTATTATCACATGTCTTACCTATTTCAGTTAAATAATCAATATATATCTTATCGTCTGTATACTCAATTTGAATTTCTCCACCTAAAGATTTTATCAAATCATCATTTATATTTTCCCATGTTGAAGCATAATCTGAATATTTATAAAGTGAGTCATTTGAATCTTTAACATTAACTTTTCTCACCTCAAATCTTTTATAACTTTCTACACGAGAATTATGTACTTCTATTAACTTTTTAAGATAGTCTTCAACTGATATATTATGATATTCTCCATAATCTTGTTTAGAATCTATAAGATATCCCAAAACACTTTCACACGTTATTTTCTTTACAAACGCACCAGAATCTTCCATATCACTAAGAGAAGGCAATACACGACCTATAAATTCATATTTTTTACTTTTAGTATTATAAACTTTAACATGTGTTTTATATGCCTTAAGCATATTAAAACCAGGATTTTTAGGCAAAATATTAAAAGTAAAGCTATCTATAACATTAATACCTTTTTTAATAGTACCTGTTATTTTAGGTGCATCTCTTTCTGTACTTACAGCATTTATAACTGTTTCTTTATTATCATTTATAATAACTACTTCGTACATTACAGCACCTCAATCCTAAATAAAAATTCTATACTTCCTGAACCAACTATAGTTATTTTATTCTCACCTTTTTTAAGATGAATCTATAATCTTTTGTTTCTCCAGATTTAATCTTATACTCTACATCATCCTTTTTTAGAATAAAATCTGAATTACAAATAATTCTCGGAGTTAAAGATCTTATTCCATTATTATATAAAATAATATCTTTTGATTTATCTACTTCGCATTTTGTTGTTTGCAGTATATCACTTAAAAAAACAAAAGTCATCCCACTTTGTCTGACCCTCATAATCTTCCTTTATCATCAAAGCATATGCAGTCAATTTCACTGTTACAGTAAATACATATATATCGTCATCATTTACACTTATGTCCTTTACTGCTTCCGCTAAAAAAATAGTATCCTGGATAATCATCATCAGTCATTTTTGATTTTATATTACTTTTTAACCAATTTACAAAAAGTGTTGTTCTAGCACGCAATTCTTTTTAGGATTGTTTGTTGTTGCATGCAAATCAAATACATACTCTAGCTCTCTTTCAGCATATGTCTGTTCCCCATCATATATCGTTGAGAAATCATATACACCTTGCATATAAGGAACTTCTTCTTCTATTTTGATTGTCTCAGCTATAGGAATATTTTTACTTCTTAACCATGCTCCAAAATCTCTATAACTATGTTTTTCATTTAAAGTTATTCCGTCATCAAACATTAAGCAAGTCCCCTTTCTGCAAGAATTATATTATTCCCTTGTATTATATCCAAGAATGGAGCAACAACTGAAGCTAATTCCTCACCAGATGCTAATACAAGGTTAATTTTTATAGTATCAGGTAAGTTTGTTTGTAAACCTGATAAAGTTTCTTTTATTTCTGAAATAAATCCTGTAGATAATGCTGGAATATTCAATGATGAATCTAATGGAGATATATTTGTAGAAACTCCACTTAAATTCGTAGCTATAGCATTTTTTACTCGTGAGCCAAATTGATTAGCTTGTCTTACTACGTTCTTAGTTTCTGCTATTATCCCAACTCCTACACCTTTTGCAATAAATCTTCCTACAAAATCTCGCATAATTCTAGAAGGAGATTTAATCTTAAACGCACTTTGAAATCCTTTTTACAATTCCACTTGCAAAACTAGAAATTTGACTTCTTAACCATCCTCCAGCACCGCTAATTCCACGCCATATACCTTGTACTATTTGTTTTCCTATATTAGCCATTTTACCAGGTATACTTTTAACTCCGTTTACTATATTAGTAGTAAAATTTTTAGCTGCTTGAGTTGCCTTTTTGTCCGAATTGACTTACAAAACTTGCTGCTTTACTTATTGTTTGACTTAAAAACTCCAAATTCTTCCTGGTAAACTTCTAATATTATTTATTAGATTTGTTAAAAATGTCCTACCAGTTTGAGTTGCCTTTTGAGCCCATTTGTAGAACCCCAATTAACTACTTTGTTATAAGCCTGTGTCAACCAACTAGCAACATTTCCTGGTAAATTCTTTATAAAATTAACTACTCCATTAACAAACTGTGTCCCTATTTGTATAGCACTGTTATACATATTAGCTCCCCAGGTTACTATACTGCCTAATGTAAATCCCAAAGCATATCCTATTTTTTCTGGTAATTGTAAAAAAAACTGTCCTACACTTTGAATAAAATTAGGTATAGTTGATGTAGCAAAGTTAATTAAAGATGTTCCCCATTCTGAGAATTTTGATTTAATATTATTTATAAAATCACCCACGGTAGATTTTATATTTTCAAAAGATTCTCCCCACTCTGCAAATTTATTTTTTACACCTTCAATCGCATTTCCAAAGAATTCTTTTATATTTTCCCATGCATTAATAAAGAAATTTCTGAAATTCTCATTTTTATTCCAGAGTATAACAATTGCTGCAACTAATCCGACTATGAGTGCAATTATAATTCCAATTGGATTTGCCATCATTGCTATATTAAACCCTTCCTGTGCAGCTGTTGCAGCCATTAATGAAGTCTTTAATTTATTAAAACCCTGCACAACAGTTGTTACTGTATTAATTGCTGCCATAGTTGCCATTGCAGCTCCTATTCCTCCAATTGCAGCACATACTGTTGATGAGTTAGAAATCAACCATCCAACAAATTCTTTTTACTGGTGGAATAACTTCAGATACAAGTGGCTGTAGTAATTCAATTTGAACTGTTCTACCAAGTTCAGATAATTGTGAGCCTACATCATTGTATTTAATTTCATTAATCTCTCCCATGGTGTCTGCTGTAGCATCAAATTCTCCATTAATATTCATAAGAGCTTTTTACTCCATCTGCTCCAAGGTCTTCCCACATCGTTCCGAAAAGTTCTGTACCTAGTGTATTTTGTTCAAGAGGATCTTGCAATTCAAATAATTTTTTATAACTTCACTTGTAGCTTGTTTTGCACTCTCTCCACCTTTTGCAAATTTTGATGTTGTATCGTCAACGCTAAGACCTAATTTTTTATTGCATCATCTGCAGTGCCGTCTTTCATTCTAATTCCAAACTCTTTAAAAGCATCCCCTAATTTATCTACACTAAATGTACCAGCCTCTGTTCCGTTTTGTAACATAGCAAACATCTCTTCTGCACTATATCCTGCTTGCTCAAAATGCACCGAATACTCATTTATTGTATCTAATAAATCATCATTCTTATCTAATCCATTTTGAGCCCCTTGTGCAATTAAATTAAAGGCTTCTTCTCCACTTAACCCAAATTGGTCTACAAGCATATTTGCTGCTCTCATAGATTCTGAAACATCATATCCAAATGTATCTCTAAGGGTTAAAGCTTCTTGAGTCAATTGTTTAATTTTACTTGGGTCAGTTTCCTTAGTATTTTGAGCTACCTTTGCCATTGCATCGGCTACATCTTCAAGACTTTCTCCATAATTATTTTTTATACAACTCTTGGATTTGTTCATTAAAAGCCTTCATTTCTGTAGTACCTTTACCAGTTTGTGCTTGAATGAATTCATCGCCTGGTCCCCAGAAGTCATAAGTTCTTTAAATCCATCAATAGCAGCACTGATACCTTGTGATACTAAATCAGCTAAAGCACCTTTTAATACAGTAAATCCTTCCTTTGCTTTTTCAGCACTATCACCTGTAGCCTTAAATGAATTCTTCAGCCTTCCAAAAACTTTGGTTTTCATTTGAATTATCACTTAATTCATCAAGGGCTGAATTATAATTTCTTAGCTCTCTTTCTGTACCCCCGATTGCAGCTTCTTGATTTAATATTTGTATTCTCATATTATTAGCTGCAGTTTCATTTCTTGCTTGTTCTTGCTCAACTTGATTTAATGCAGAGGCTAATTGTCTTGCCTCTGTTGAAGTTTCTCCAAAAGCACTAACAGCTTCGTTATATTGTTGCTTTAAAGCTTCTGCCCTTCGCCCATTTTCTTCTTCTGCATTTGTAAGTGCTTCATATTGTTGCTTATATGAATTTAATTTTTTTGTTTTTGTGCCTCTAACACACTATTTAATTGCTCTATTTTCTTACTAATTCCATCTGTACTATTTTTCCAATCATCCATTCCAGAAGTTGCAGCTTTAAACTGAGCATTTGCAAGTTTAATTGTATTATTAGCCTCCGTTATTCCAGATCTAAATTCCGATATATCTACCTTAAATTTGGTAGTTACATCTTCATTATTTGCCATATCCTCACCTCTCTTTTTACAAAAAAAAAAAGAAGACCTAGAACCAATTGTCCCTGCAGGTCTTCTTATAACATTTTGCTTTTTATTTTTCTTTTTTAGAATCTCTTCTATTTTTTCTTCCTAATCTTTTTATCAACAAGAAAATTTCACTTGCACGAGTTTTTTCTGATTTCGATGGGATTAAGAGATGGAAATCGCTCTGAAATAGAAACTTCTATATCAAATATCATATCGTATATAGGAATAGTAGTTATTTGTGTTTCGTCTACTTTCCCTCATTAGTACTAATTATTCCATTAACAGAAAACTTACATATGTTTATAAATAATGGAACTAATTCTCTTAATTTTGTTCTCTTAATTTCCTCTTCAGTTATACCTGGAAATACATCTTTAAGTAAATCTTTTAATTTTGGAATAGCTTTTACAATTATTTTTTGCTATTTCCATTTCATTATCATTTTTTATCTAGTTTGTCTATATCTATAAGCTCTAATATATCATCAACTGTCCCAAACAAAATATCACATGTGTCAGTTTGGTATGTTTTTTCTACTTCACCACGTTTATATACATTTAATCTTAATTCCATTTATTCTGTCCCCTACTCTTTTGCTTTTAAATTTTCTGGAGTCATTACTGATGTAAAAAATCCATCTAATTTTGCTTTTTTTCACATCTTTCGTCTAGTACTATAGCTTTTATACCGGTCTTTTTACCATTTACTTCAAATTTATGTGTTGTATAAATTCCTGTAAAAGGTATTTGCATATTATTACTTTCAGTTCCATCATCTTCTGTAGAAACTGTCTCTTCTGGAATACCAAATGTTCCTTTATGTCTCCAAACATATCTATACTTTCCATCAGTACCTTTTGTTTTATATCCAATTGCAAAATACTTTACTTCCCTTGGTGTCTCTATCATTGCCCCTGTAGTTGCATCAAATGTTTTTCCTGTTATCTCAGCTTGCTTTTCAAGTGATAATACTGAAGTAGTTAATGTAAAATCATCTGTTCCTTCTGAGTTTACAACTATCATTGCCATATTGTCATAATACTTTTGCAGATGAATCTGTTGCTGTACTCTTACCAATTTCAGCAACGCCAGCTAAACTTTTCACTTCTCCAGTAGTATAATTTTCTTCACTATCTTCTGTTACTTCTGCGTAAACTAATCCTTCTACACCTCTAAACTCAAAAACTGAATCCATACTAAACCTCCTTATAAAAAATAGTCAACATCTTACCAGTATGACTTTTAATATCAGACCTTGCATCAATAGGACCTTGAACTATAAATTTATTTTTTTCAATAAGGTTTTAACTTCTTTTTATTTTTCTTCTATAAGTTCTGGATCATTAGAATAAAAATAAATCCAATATCCAAAGTCACATGCATATGATTCATTGTCATAAAATAAATCTCCATTATTTTGGAAATTCCAAAATGTAAAAAACTATCTGGATAATTATCTACAGATAAAAGGCTACCCTGTAAATGTACAGGATAGCCAAATGATTCTAATAGGCTAATTAATTTTTTCTCATCCTCTTAATATTCCTTTTTCAAACACTTCTTTTTGTTTCTTTCTAACTTTACTCTTTGTTGATGAACCATAAATACTATTATATTAAAGCAGTATCTGAGCTATAGTAGGTGTTCCATACATAAGGAAAATTGATGCTAATCCTCCATTACTAATAGAAAACCCTACTTTTATCTCCGCTACCTCTCTCCTGTCCATTCAACTTTTTTATCATTCACTATAGACCCTTCTGTAGCACCAGTTAAATTATGTGGACCTATTCCTTTATGAATACCTGGAGTAATTTCAGCAGATGATGCCTTTAATGCATTTTCTGTAACTTTTTTAAGTCTTTATTCATTCTTTCAAGTCTTTTTTATATATTCATTCATACCAGTAAATTTAATTTCCATCTTTGCACTCATCTAAACACCACCTTTTACCCTTTGAACCTTAAATTTTATAAATTGATTTCTCATATTTATATTTTCAGGCTCTCCAAGTATCTCATATCTTTTTCCATCCATAGTTTCAAGAAGACAATCAGATTTTATATCAGGTCTATACCAAGTTTCTATTTGCGCTGTATCTATTATGTTGTAAACCCCATTCTTTTCTGTTTCTGTTCCTCCATAAGTCTTAAAACTCACATTTATTATTTCAATTTCTGTGTATTCTTTTTCAAAACTCCATTGATTATTTTTCACTTGAACTTAGAAGTTTAATCGGAAAAGTAAAAGGTAATGATGGTCTATAAGCTTTTCATTGTTTATTACCTGCTTTGTCTTTACTACAAACTTGGATAGCCCTTTGCATGAAATAAAGGGCTAAGTGCAGCATCACCTGCTCCATAGCCCCATAAGTCTGATACACCTCTTGTTATAAGTCCACTACATTTTGAACTCATAACAAACTCCTCATCAGCGCCAGCATCTATCAAGAAATATATGACTTCCTCAATATATCCTTTTATTGTATCATCTTGGAAGTTTCCAGTTATACCTAAGTTTGATTTTACTTTTATTCAATAAAAGTATCTGATATATTCATTTACAACACATCCTAACTTGCTGCACCTTTTTAATTACTAATACTCCATTAGGGTCTAATAATTTCCCATCGCAAATTAATATACATTTATTTTTATTTCATTTGTATCATGATCAACCCACTTAACTGTTTGCATCTCAAGATTACTATTTATTGCATAATCAGATAAATTTACAAATACAGCTATTACATCATTAGTACTTGCATCATCATAAGATGCTATAATATCATCTTCTACAGTTTCAACGTTCTTTCCACCGAATCTATATGTTTCTCCACCATCTATACCATAGTTTACTCTACCTATAGGTTGTCCTTGCTTATCGACCATACCATCTATATATCCATCAAAAGTCCCTTGTGCCATAAAGAATTCACCATTTCTATAAGCCTTTTCATTTTAGCAAATACTTTTTTCTTCCATGCACTCCAGCTTGTTATATCTTCAGGTGATAAAGTTATTACATTTTACTTGGGACTCTAGTATCGTTTAATATACCAGTTGGTTGACCTGAGCCACTTCCATTTATAACTGCCTTTTCTAGTGTTATTGTCATAGCTTCAACTGCTAATGGCACGAATAACTCTTTGGAACATAGCAAGAGTTGTAACATTTACAAGTAATGTTTGTGATATTTTACATTCAAGTCCATAATAGTTAAATGTTATTTTGTCTTTTAGCTTGTATTTTTTGATTATCACTTGAAGATGTTTCTCCTATCCATGAAGCTGTAGGTTTTAAAGATAATATAGGTACTTGAACTCCACCTTGTATATTTAATTTTCTTACTTTATTGTATATATTTCCATAAGATTTTAACTCTGTTATTATCTCATTTAATATACTTGTTGGAATAACTGCTCCAGCATCAGTAGTTGTTGTTACTGCATTTACTCTAACTTCTGTTGGAATAACTTCTTTTTGGAATAGGTGTATTTCTACAAACAAAATTCATAAATGCAGTACGATATTCTACTGTATCGTATGGATCTGTGTTTATTTCTTCTTTTTACCATTAGATTGTGAGTAACTTGCTAAAGGATTAAATTTTCCTCTAGTTTCTTTTGAAAAATCTTTTACCTCTTTCTTCACCTTCTGAACTTCTTGAAGATTCACCTTCACCACCTTGACCTTCTTCGCCTTCTTTATCTAATTCAGCTAATTTTTCTTTAGCTTCATTTAGTTCATCTAATACAGATTGAAGTGTATCCCCAAGAGCTCTAACTTCATCAGCATCTTGAGATTCCTTTATTTTTTTTTCTTAATTCTTTTACTTTAGCAGCTTTATTATCAATTATTTTTGTAAAAATTCGTTCATATTCTTCCCCTTATAGTTCATATAAATATTTTACTTTTTAGCTTTTCAAGTTCCAAACTATTACTTTTTTTTATTTTTCTGATTTTCTTTTGTCGTTTCTTTAGCACTATTCAAAGTTTCTTTATTTCTAGTGTTTATTTCAGTTGATTCATATGCTGGGAACGTTACAGCACTAACCTCTGCAACATTAGATATACTTGTGATTCTACGAGTAGGATAATCTGATTCAAGGTTTTCCCATTCTTCAGCATCTACACCAAACATAAAAGACATCCCACTGATGTCTCTTCTTTGAACTGCACTATATAAATTTCTTGCCTCAGTATTATTTTCTATATCAAGGCTAACTCTTATCGTCATTCCCTTGTCATCTATATTTAGGCTCATAGTTGAATTTTTTTTCACCTTTTTAAATCTTGCCAAAGGCAATTTAGAAGTATCATGATTAACTAAAAAAACGAACGTCGGATAAGTCTGTATTTGCAAGTGCACCTTTTTCTATAACCTCTTCAAAATATCCTAAGTCAGTTTTTAGAGTCATAAACAATAGGTCTTCCTACTATAACAGCTCCCTCTGATTCATCTTTTTCAGCTCTAACTTCACAATTATAACTTCTTAAATCGAGTCCCTTAGATTCCATCTCCTTCACCTCCTTGAGAATAATCTCCAACTTGATATTTGCTTGCAATATCAACATCAACATAATTTAAGGACTGCTTTCTTACTCCCTGTAGTTCTGGAAGTGGTCTCAGTCCCATAATCTTACGTTTTTCATTTTCATATAAGCCCCCTGAATCTCCTAAAAGTCTAATTAATTCAAGCTTTTGTGTAGTATTTAAGAATATTAAATCTTCTGGATAACAGGATATTCTATTACCAAAACTTTTTGCTTTTCTGTAAATAAAACCTTTGTAAAACTCTGGCCAATTTGAATTATTTTAGGCTCCAATACCTTTTGATAAAAAGCTTCATATTGCTCTTTTTATAGTCACCTGATAAAATTGCAATACTAACTCCCCAGTTTCTTAAAATTTTACTATCGATAAATTCTAGTGTATCTTTATCAATTAATTTTAAATTTCTTTGAATCGGAATATATTCTCCTTTTTAAATCAAGTCCTATAAATCCTGATGAACTATTATTTATTTGTTTTTCTAACTCTTTTATGTTATTTTCAATAGTTCCATCATCCATCAATGTATTATATTTAAAAACACCATTAACTGAATAACTTGCCTCTAATGATTTTGCAACATTTTCAAGTAATACATTATTTATTTGCAATGTCTTTAATAGTCCAGAGTGATTAGGTTGTCCTAATTCATCCCCCCCATATAATCATTTACAGAGTAATTTAATCTTAAATGAATAACATCACTATATCTTAATATTGTTTCATATCCATTACTAAATTCAAATTTTATAAAATCTCATTCGATAGATCTTCTAGAAATGTAACTGTTCTAGGTTTTAAAGGCCAAAGTTGTTTTACCTTTCCATTTTCCCAAACTGGAAATATAAAACTGTTGTAGTTAAGCAGCAATAGCCACATGAATTTTTCTATAAATTCACTCTGTGTCATAATTGATTTGGATTATCTAATACAGGTTGAAGAAAATTATTTGCTGTTGTTAAATCATTGTCTATAGTTCTTTCATGAACTAGTTGCAATTTTTTTCATTTCATCTACAATACATACAATTGCTTGTTGAACAACATCAGATGCATATATATCATTACCAAACTGACTAAAAATAGGTGTATAACCATTTAACATCGGAAGATATTTATAGTTATTTTTTTATTTGTAAATTTCTTTAATAGGTCTATTAGTACAATCTTTTTTCACCCCCTCTTTTCTCAAAAATTTCTCTAAAAGCGCCTAAATGTTTCATATAGAATAATTAAGCATACAGCTCCATCAATACGCTTTTTCAATCTCCATTTTTACACACATACATTGGCACTTATTATCAACTTCAATCCCTGCATTAGATAAATTCCATCTATCTACTGCATTTTGATTATAATTTATTAGTTTACTTTTTAAAATCAGCCTCTACTAATCTCATAGCAGCATTAAGAGTAGTGGCATTTTGTAAAATTAATTCACATTCAAAACCATACATATCCATACGGTTTAAAAATTCTTTTGAAAACTTTTACATCATATCCACATTTAACAAGTTTAATCCCATATTCTTTAAATATTTTATAAAACCAGTCTGCAACCATAGTTAAATCAACATCATTTCCTGGACAAATTGTTATAAGTCCTTGCTTAGCCCATTCTGCATATTTAGCCCCAGCATTTTTATCATTATTTTTATCATCTAATTTTGACTCAGGTATAAAATACATACCATGGACATACTTTGTTTTATCCTTTGGGTCATTTGGATTAAGCATTAAAATTTTAGCATTGACAAGGTCTGTTGTTTCTGCCAAGTCTACTGCTCCTAAGCATAAACTCCTCTAAAATCTTTCCAAATCATAAACAGCTTCATACTCATAGTCATCTTGAAATAACCAAGCTTCTTGACTTGACTGTTTAATGTTAAAATCTTTACTTAAAACAAATATTCTATCTGCTTTTGACTTTTGAGCAGCATCAATTTGCTCCCTAAGATAACTCCATTTTTTTATAACTCCTAAAGTCGGATTAGATTTAGGCCAACTACTTTCATCTTGCCAAACCTCTAGCTCTGAATCTTGAGTATATAGCCAAGGTAGAGTTATCTGCCATTGGACCTGTATCTTCTTTAGTTATTTTTTGGCAACTTTTTAGTTCATTATCTAAAATCCATCATTAACAAATCCTTCTGTAGATATAATAATTAATTTAGGATTATCCTTTAATGACTGTGACTGCTCAATTGATTTAAAAATAACATTTGTTTTCATCTCATGAGCTTCATCAACTATAGCAAAAATCTATATTTCTACCTTCTTTATTTCGAGTTCTATCTGATAATTTAAATACTTTAGACCTATTTACTTTATTTTCAATATGTGTTTTAGCTTTTTTAGTATCTAACTCTAATGGATCTATTAATAATCTCATTGTATTTATAGCTTGATAAAGTATATCTGCTTGAGGGTCATCATTTTGAACTACAAACTATATCAGCTCCACCTGGACCTAATATTAATTCTGTTAAACCTAAACCTGATGAGGTTTCACTCTTTGTATTTTTCTAGCTATTTCAAGTACTGTTTTTTAAATCTATCAAATCCTGTCTCACTCATTTTAAAACTGTAAAATGCTTTCAATCCATGCTTTTTGCCACAGCATCAATTTCATAGGTTTATTATAAAAAAGGCGATTTAGTAAGCCTAATACAGTTTTCCATAAAATGAATTCTTCTATGCTTCTGTAGGGTCATAATAATATCTAGGATTATTTAAATCCTCCATAAGGTTATCAAGTTCCATAGAAGTTGCTGTCCAACTACAATATTTCCTTTTCTTATTTCCTCTCTATACTGAGTTAAAAAAATTCATTATTCATAAGACTTATTCAACTTTCTCATATATGCTCGTAGAGGACTAGCTTCTCCTCCTCCGTTATGGTTTGTGCAAGATATAATGACCTTAATAGTATTTAAATATGTTTGACTTAATTCCTTATACTGTTTAGCTGCAGCTGTTGTTTTTGCATTGTTGGATTATTAGGATTCACCTTTAAAAATGGATATCCTCGTAAAATATCAAGTTGTTCCTCTAAAAAAACAATCTCATCAACTAGAGGAAGAAACACTTCGCTATTTTCTTTTAGATTTTCTTTTAAATAATTTTCTAACTCTTCTCTTCTATCCATAAAATCACTTTACTTCTCTTTTATTTTTAAAACTCAGCCAAAATTTTCGAAAAATCTCAAAAAATCATGTGGGAGAAAAAGTTAAGACCTCAATTACAGTTGTCCTAAAGCTTAAAAATTTTTGAATGTGGGGGCTATTCTTGAAATTTTCAAAATAATTTTCAATATAATCAATCCATTCTTTTGGTCTGTTCTTTGCCCTGCTAATACATTCTTCCTTAGTTGCTTCTATATGTATAAGAACAGCTCAATATCTCTGTAATCTTTTCTCTATCACCTTTAAATGGATATCCTCCTATAATATAAGCATTCTCCCAAAATCCATAACGTGTCTTAACCATATCAATAATACAATCCCTAATTTTAAATACATTATTCTTAATTGAGTTAGGTTTAATATATTCCTTGTTTATAGATATACATTGATATATCTTGTCTATATCAACTATTAAATCATTTCTACCAGCATGCTTTATTAACCCATGTACTCTTTCCACTACAAGGCGCACCATACACTAAGAATGACTTGTTTCTTCTTATAACCATTAAACCTATTATGTATTTGGTTATGACATTTATGGTGAACTAGTATTACATTATCAGGATTCAAGCTAATGTTATAGTCATTTACATTCTCCTTAGTTAGATGAGTTATATGGTGACCAATACAGTCATACTTACTAACTATAGCTTTATTACAATGGCCACATATAATAAAAAACCTTCATCATTTACTCTACTAACTTTAAGCTTATTAACAAATGATACCCACTCTTTACTTTGATAGAAATTGTCTAATGTAAACATTTAACCACCTACCAGTTATTAGCTTCTACTACTTTCTCTTTAAGCTTCAACTCTTTCTTTTTAATTTCAAGCATTTGAGGATCATTTGCCCATTGATGCTTATC
>VOFB01003695.1_pt1 | contig 42440 bp, 59 predicted proteins | sample 5384141 | NCBI WGS metagenome assembly VOFB01 (sample SAMN12384721, study PRJNA508395) | human gut metagenome | isolation source: healthy gut A | host: Homo sapiens
ATGATTATCCTCTTGTATTTCTCTCTACGCTCCATCTCATCTACCTCAAATTTTCATTTTTGTGGTTCTTAGTCCAGTATATCTTACAACAGATTGTAAAAAAGACAATATCAACTGTTCAGGGAAACAAAGGCAAAGGAAATAAAACGGTTCATATCCTTAGGTGCGGCATCTGCTCATGATACAGTGTCCCTGTATATTATAGGTGTTCACAGTCCCCTACACATCATAGCCAAGGGAACGTATTTCCGCATCCTGCCCCTCATCTGTGGGATAAATTAAAAGTTGCACTCCAGCTTTCTGGCATTTTTTGCGATGAGCCTGAAATTCGGTTCTTTGGCAGCATCTGTTTTGCGATCTGCCGCCTCTTTTACTGCTGCTCTCCGTCCTGCCGTATGCCAGCTCAATCCTCTGCATCGTACTGCCGAATATAGCACACCAGCCCGCCGGCGCCACCACCTTCAGTTCTCCGTCCTGGGGGCATTTTGCCGGATAAGGTCACAGGTCCAGCACACCTCAGGAGGGATTTTAAACAGATTCCCGGCCTTTTGGTAAGGGGTATCTCCTCCGTAAACACATTTTCCGGACAAAATCAACAGCAGCGCCATTACAGCCAGGCTGGCACCCTTAGCCGTTCTGCTCTTCATTCTCCCCAGATCCTGGTGCACACATAAGCGAGTATCACCGGGATCGGGAAGCAGCCAGAGCATCCTCCAGTACACCAGTTCCCCAATGCAGAAATCCATGATAATTTTAGCCGTGACCGGAAACAGGTAAATGATGAAAAACACTCCTGTGTATCCCACAAAAAAGCCGCCTGGACTCCCTCTCCCGGCTGGAATAAATCAGATAGAGGAGCGCAAGCAAAAAGAGCAGATACTGCCAGCTCTCTCCTATATACCATTGATATTTTTCCACAGCGGACTCCATTACTTTCAGCATAGTTCCCCCCCTCAGCGTATAAAAATATAAATACTGGCGCAGACCAGATTCGGCAGACAACACAGAGCCGCAATTCCTGTCTTTTTCCACTGTTTTTGGAAAATGCCAGCACAATGGTCATAATGCCCAGCATGATGGGTGCCAGCATGATTCCCATTGAAGAGACCAGGCAGCAAGCTGTCATCACAGTTAAGAGAGCCAGCCACTCGGCTAATGAGGCTTCCTCTGTCAGCACCTGGAGGTTCAAATAAAACAAAAGCGGAAGGAGAAGGGCCGCCAGCACAGCCTTTCCCTGCCAGATGCGAATCAGCATAAAGGTTCCCTGTGTGTAAACCGAATAGTAAGAGAACACATGGATCAGGGACAAAAAGCACAGGAACATCCCTGTAGACCTGGTATCCCCCTGAAACAGCTTCTGCCCCAGCAGTGCATAGACCGCATAGGCCAGCGCCACAAAAAAATACCGGCATAATGGTGTGTGCAACGATGGTGGGGTGCATCTGCACCGCTTCCCCATAAAAAGGCCAGCATAATCGGAAATGGGGACAATACGTACCTGGAGGGCATTTCCTTTAGCAGATTGCCCGTATAGGCATTGTATCGGAACATGGTATCCGTCTCAATCGTGGTTCCGGCTGTGGCCACATAGAAGGCGTCATCCAAATCCGTGGCCATCCCCACCACATATATCCCCACCTGTATGCCAATCAGCACCAGGGCTAAAATACATGGCCAGGGCAGATGCTTTGCCCTGCGAAGCCTGTCAATCGTAGTCTGTCTCAAACGCTTTCTGTTTACTGCCAGGGAGAATATTGCAACTGCCAGCATAACCATCCCATAGGCATACTTTAAAATATGAAAGGGGAAACGCGCAAAAATCATGGGCAGAGCCATGATTTCAAACAATGCAAACATACCTCCATAGCCGCAAAGCAGGGCCAGCAGGAAACTATCTCTATTCTTTTTCATCCTTCCGGTAAACAGCAGCCCCACAAAGTAGGGGACTACTGCAAACCAAAGAAGAATTAAAACTGCTTTTAAAAAATACACAACGTACCTCGCTTTGCTATTTATCCAATGTTTTCATGTACTCTGCGATCGCCTCTTCCCATGGTGCAAACCGGAAATCAGAAGTGAGTTTAAACATATAATTCTCCAACACTGAGTAGGCAGGACGCGGAGCCGGGGCGGCGTACTCCTCTGTGGTGATTGCCTGCACCTTGGTGCCTTTTCCTGCCAACCGGAATATCTCTCTGGCAAAGTCGGCCCAACTGCACATTCCCTCACAGGTACCGTGAAACAGCCCATAATTCTCCGTAGGCACCAGGTAAGCAATCGACTTGGCCAGCTCTTTTTGCACTGGTAGGCGTTCCGTACTGGTCTCCCACCACCTTTACGGTATCATTCGTCTCAGAGAGACGCAGCATGGTCTTCACAAAATTCTTTCCGTCTCCATACAGCCAGGCGGTCCGGACAATAAACCAGTCCTTTGCAAACTGCTGCACAAACTGTTCTCCCGCCAGCTTGGTGGCTCCGTACATTCCCTGGGGATTCACCTTGTCAAACTCTGTATAGGGGCTCTTGGCATCCCCGGCAAACACATAATCCGTGGAGACCTGAACCATCTTAGCCCCCTGTCTCAGCGGCTGCAATGCTCAAATTTCTGGGACCGACAGCGTTGATCCGGTAGGCACTGTCCCCTGGGTCTCACAGGCATCCACTGCGGTGTGAGCCGCGCAATTGATGATCGCATAGGGCTTTACCTCCCTCACTGTTTCCAGCACCTTGTCAATATCGGTGATGTCCATCTCCCGTACGCCAGACTGAAAAACATCCGTGTTCACCAGTTCCACTTCTGTGTTTCCTGCATAGAGCTCATTTAAGGCCCTCCCCAACTGTCCATTGCATCCTGTAATCAATAGCTTTTTCTTCATCTTCTACTCCTTTTTAGCTTCTGCGGTTTGTGCAGACACCCTTTTCATTAAATTTGTATTTTTTCCCATTGATCTTCTTGGTCGTGTTCTTATAAGCGTAACCCACCTTGCTCAGATAGAACCACTTATTTTTATACTTCATCCACCGGCCCTTCACCATGGCCCCTGTATTGCGGTCAAAGTAGTACTTTTTTTTATTATAATTGACCCACCCCACTGCGCGTTTACCATCTCCGCGCAGGTAATACTTTTCTCTGCCCACCTTGACGATACCTGTCTGCATCTTGCCTGTGACACTGAAGTAATAGTAAGCCTTTCCGATTTTCCTCCACCCGATCAGGGCCGCCCGGTCACCCGGTGGAAATAATACTTACTGCCCCTGTAGGTCTTAAATCCTGTGTACAGCACACCCTTGCTGTTGGCGTAGCGGTATCCCCCGTCGGAACCCAGGAAAAATCCTTTTTCAGTACTCCCTTTGAGGTAAACCAGTATTTCTGTCTCCCTCTTGTAAGGAGTCCCTTCTGCATCACGCCGTCGCTTCCAAAGAAGTACTGCTTGCCCCCGATCTTGTGCCATCCGGTCATCCGATAGCCGCTTTTGTCAATATAATACTTTGAACTTCCCAGGGTCAGCCAGCCGGTGCCCACCCGGTCTCCGTTGGCATTCAAATAATACCATCTCTTGCCCTCTTTATTCCAACCGGACAGGTTTTTCTTTTTCAGACCATAGTAACTGGCAATGGCTTTGGCATCTGCCACACCCAGGGCTTTGATCTTCGAATTGCTTCCATAGTATCTCTTACAATCCTCCGGATTGCTCACAAACCCGTGCTCTACGATCATCCCCGGGAAACCGGCCAAAACACTTCGTCGGACAATTCCATAGTAGTCCGCAAGATTCCCATTGGGATAAGTATTACCTGTTTCCGATAATTTATAAACGAGTCCCCCGATTTTGAAACCCAGCTTTCTCCAGCTCATTTAAAATTACTCTGGCAATATTAGCTGTCTCGGCTGCCTGGGATGCATCGTAATTTCCGGAGGAGACCATCACCTCAGTCCGGTTGCCGTGGACTCATGCTGCGGGGTGGAGTTGATGTGCTGGCTGATCAACACAGTGGCTCCCTTGCCGGCTGCATAATTCACCCGCTCCTCCAGGGATAGGGTGGAATCTCCTGTCCGTGTGAGATAAACCTTCACACCCATGTATTTTTCCAATTCTTTTTGGTGTACCTGGATATCTTTAATGTAATATCTTTTTTCAATGTAATCCACACCATCCCATGAGCGAACAGCTCCGCTTTCATCTCCCCTGTGCCCGGGGTCCAGAACCACCACAATATCTCCACTGGCCCTGTTCAAACTCCCTGCAGTGACTGTCCCCGGATATACGCTCCCGGCCCCTCTCTTCACAGTTACCTCAGCCGCCTCCTGCTCGGCAAAACGCAGCGCGCTTTTAATATTCCCGGCATTTTCAGCCACCACATTCTCCACAACCTGGTCCGCGCTCTCCTGTGCAGTCACCTGCTCCACCTGGGTACTTCCGGCGTTTCTGAAATTTTGAATATCAAACGTATAGGTCCTGCCCCGTATCCGATCCGCAGCTCCTTTAATCTCTCCCCGGACAGGTCTCTGTCCTGTGCCAGGAAAGCCACATACCCTTCCAGTATCTCCGTGGCGGCCATTCTCCCTGTATCGCCTGTCCTGTCTTCATAAGTCAGCTCCGCACCTGTGATCGACTGTCCTCCTGTCTGAAAGGAGGCAATAATCAGTTTCCCTCTCTCAATCCCCGCTTCCGACGAAGTGTCCGCATAAATAAATTCCAGAGCCGGAGCAGAAGCAGCCTCCGCTCTGACCGCAGACATCAGCCACGTAAATGCCAAAAAACACAGCATGATTGCCGTAAATCCCTTTTTATACCCTTCATTTACCTGTTTCCCCTTATTCCTTTCTCTTTTTTCAATAGTAAACATCGCGTTACAAAATACTCCATTTTCTATTATATAAGGAATATATTCCGGTGTCAACGAGGCATGCATTGTTTACTGTTCCCTTCATGATCTGCAACATGCTTTCTTAAATTTTCCTGAAATAGAATTCTTACGATTGAAATAGGAATTGATTTGTAGTAAATTATAGAGGTAAACATTGTTAATAGAATAAGTGAGGGAAGCATATGAAGATCAAAAAATTGATTCCCGTATTCTGCCTGGCCCTTGGGCTGACTCTGACAGTGCCCATGACTGCCGGCGCAACAGGGAGTACGGAAAACACGCAGCAGGCAACCACCGGATGGTCCCAGGACAACACCTATTTTGTGAAGGAAGATGGGACAAAGGCCACCGGCATCTGCATCATTGACGGGACATATTACTATTTTGACAGCAATGGTACGCTGGTGAAGGGACAGCAGGGACCTGTCAATATTGGAAAGACACTCTATTTTGTTCAGACAAACGGAACCCTCCTCAGAAACGGCTGGGGTGTGGCAAACAATAAGAAATACTACGCCACGGATTCCGCAAAGCTATATGTGTACACCGCAGCCAGAATCGGAAGCCAGGGATCTTCTGTTTTGATGAAAACGGCGCAGTGATGACCAACGGCCTGAAGACCATAGGCAACAATACATACCTGGTAGACTCACAGGCCGGGCATACACAAACGCCAGACGATACAACGGAAAACAATAATTTTTTAGTGCCAACGGAACGATGCGCACAGGTCTGATAAAGTACAAATCTGGTTCCAAAAACTACCTCTATTACGCAGACCCCAAGACTGGTGCCTCGCGTACAGGCTGGTTTAAAGTAGGCGGAAAGACCTATTATGCCAATTCCAAAGGCCGTTTAAAGACAGGTTGGCAGAAATATAAAGGTAAAAGATACTACTTCAACCCCAAAACTGGCGCTATGCAGAGTGGTTGGATGAAGTCAGGCAGCAAATACTATTATTATACTACCAAGGAAAGATGAAGACCGGGTGGTTTACCGTAAAGCGACAAGACCTATTACGCACCCAAGTCGGGAAGCGGTAAGGGTGCACGTGTGACTGGATTCCAGTGGATCAGCGGCAAGCGTTACCTGTTTAACACCAGGGGCGTATTGATGAAGGGCTGTTACCAGAAGCGGCAATAAGTACTACGTCAGCTCCAAGGTGTGGTATCTACCGGCTGGATGAAAATCAAAGGTAAGTGGTATTTCTTCCAGAATTCTGGGGCTATGCAGACAGGCTGGCTGGTGCACAACGGCCAATTCTACTATCTGGATCCCAAGACCGGCGCTATGGTCACCGGCAAAAAAGAAGATTGACGGAAACTCTTATAAGTTCAACTCAAATGGGACCTACACCAACGGCAGCCTGAGCGGTTCCTGGACGATCAAGGTAAACAGGGCCGCCAATGTGGTGACGGTCTATAAAGGGAACTACACCGGTAAAGGCCTTCCTATGCTCAACTGGTTTGAACAACGCAACACCTCTGGGGACTTTCCGTATTATGGATAAACTGTATACCCACACCTTAAACGGACCTACCTACGGATACTACTGCAGCCATATTACCAGTGATATTCTGTTCCATTCTATACCTGCACCCACCACCGCTCGTTCCGGTGTTCCGTCCTATAAGTTTAACATGTTGGGACAGCAGGCCTCTGAGGGATGTATTCGTCTGGCAATGGGTGATGCATACTGGCTGTACACCACTTGCCCTATTGGAACAACAGTAGTTGTCTATGACGACGCAAGAAATCCAGGACCTTTAGGAAAGCCTACGGCATTGAAGATGGCCACGAATCCCACTTATGCCTATGATCCCACAGATCCGGACAGAACAAGCCGCCGTTCACCCAAGTAATCAAAGAACAATCTAAAAGCAGTCACCGTCAGCGTGGCTGCTTTTTTCTTCCCCCTCATCCATCAAAAACCAATATCAGCAGATTTTTTTATATTTAATTTGTCACACACCAGCCATTTTCTTGTCTAATTTATCAGGAGGTGTAAACTATGAATATTGAAGAAGAATTAAAACTCGTTAATCAGGCTGCCGCCGGGGACAAGGCAGCGCTGGAGACCATCCTGTGCAGTGTACAGGACATGGTATTTAACCTTTCTCTGAGAATGTTGGGGATGATTCCGGATGCGGAGGATGCCACCCAGGAAATCCTCATTAAGGTGATGACCCGGCTGGATTCGTTTCGGAGGGAGAGCAGATTTTCCACCTGGGTGTTCCGCATTGCAGTGAACCACTTGAAGAATTTTCGAAAGGGAATGTTTTCACAACGTCCTTTGAGCTTTGAGATCTATGGGAAGATATCGCCTCTGGCAGGAGGCTGATGTGCCGGATATGAGCGGAGGTGTGGACAAAGCTCTTTTAGAACAAGAGTTGAAGATGTCCTGCTCTAATGTTATGCTGCAGTGCCTGGATGCAGACAGCCGTGCAATCTACATACTGGGCACCATGTTCCAGCTGGACAGCCGCGCGGCTGCTGAGATTTTTGAAATCACCCCGCAAGCCTACCGTCAGAGACTATCCCGCATCCGGAAAAAATGGGCAGCTTTCTTAGTGAATACTGCGGTCTTTCCGGAACCGGTATGTGTTCCTGCAAGCGAAGGGTCAACTACGCCATTGCGACCCACAGGCTTACCCCTTCCCATCTTGCATACCATACCATGGAGAAATGCGGGTATGAGGATATCACTGCCTGCACAAAGGCTATGGATGAACTGGATGAACTGTCTCAGATCTTTTCCAATTTTCCCGCATATAAGTCGCCCGGAAATATTGTGGGATGGCTTAAGGATATCCTAAAATCAGAAAGTTTCCGCACAGCCGTAAAGGGACAGGAGGTGTCCCTATGAGTATGAGCAGCGTGTTAAATTATCTGGCTTCGTTAGAGCAGAATAATACTCGGGAGTGGTTTCATGCTAACAAACAGGAGTATCAGGAGGCTTTTTGGCGAATTTGAGCTGCTGGTGGGGAATCTGGTTATGGAGCTTCGCAAAACAAACCTAAACTTCCTCTTGTAAACCCCAAAGAGCTCACCTTCAAGCTGCAGCGTGATACCCGCTTCAGCCATGATAAATCCCCATACAATCCGGCATTCCGCGCCCATATTGGAGAGCACGGAAAACTCCCCATACCGGTGGGCTGCTATCTCATGATCCGCCCGGGCGGGCGTTCCTTTTGGGTGGCGGTCTGTTTGCAGATATGTTTAAGGATGCCACCTCGATGGTGCGCGATTTTATCTCAGCCAATGGGGATGAATGGGACCAGATCATAACAGCCCCACAATTTAAAGAATGCTTTACCGTGCAGGGAACAGCTCTAAAAGAGTCCCCCAGGGATATGATCCAGATCATCCCCAGGCGGAATTTTTGAAATATAAGAGTTGGTTTATAGAATTTCCGGTCTCTGATGCGCTGATTGCCGATAAGCATTTTGTAAACTATGCGGCGGAAATCTTTTCGAAGATGGAAGCCTTTCACAACTATCTCAACAGAGCGCTTGCAGATTTTAAAATGCCGACGCGTTAGTTTCCGGCAAAAGAGAGCGGGACAAAAAGCTTTATGCCTCTGTCCCGCTCTCTTTTTGCCAGCTTCCCCATAGATCTCCCTCTCAGAAGCGCTCATCTCTGACCACTCCAGGAAAGTCAGATCACACAGTTCCATCTCCCTTTGCACTCCAGACAGATCACATCCTTTCTTCTGGATGCAATCTGCAGGGATCTGCAATTGGGGCAAACATAGACCAAAATCATTTTGCAGGCCTCATTCTATATCCTCGCCAAGACCGGCCTCAATGGCCCCTATGATGGATTTTAAGGCTGTCTCCTCATCCTCCCCGTCACACACAAACTCAACCTCATCCCCGCATTTCACACAGGCACTCAGAACGCTTAAAACGCTCTTGGCATTGGCATTTACCTCGTGAAAGATAAAATGTACGGAACATTTGAACTGCATTGCCTCCTTGCACAGAAGACCGGCGGGCCTCAAATGAAGCCCCGTTGGATTCTTTACAACTACTTTCTGTCTAACCATTAGGTTTCCCCTCCCACTGCTGATAATGTTTCTGCTTCCGTTTCAATCTTTTCCAGGTTTACTACCATGGTTACTTCCGACACCAATACATATCCGTTCGGAACCACTATGGTCAAAGGTACTTTATAATTTCCCGCTGTCTTATACAGCGACAAATCCAGGGTTGCTTTTATATCCTTGGCTGTGATGGGAGACTTTACTGTATTTTCCTGTGACGCTTCCGTATCTTCCTGAACCTCTATGGAGACTTTATCCGCAGGGGTGAGCGTCATGTTCAGTCCTTCGGGCTTATTCTTTATCTCAATCCCTGTCACAGGCAATTCCAGTGTGGTTGTTCCCACCTTTTCGATCTGGATATTTATGGAGATGGTGCTGGAGGCGTTTGCCTCCTGGCGCAGCGTCTTCTGATACTTCTCCAGGAGATAATCGGACAGGTCCAGAGTTTTCTCAAAACTCTCCGTCACCCCATCCAGGGAAACCGCATCGGAGATAACCAGTTCCCCTTCCAGCGATTTCAAAATCTCGTCACTTCCGGTAAGGCCAACCGTTGCCGGCGTGGTGGTAATCTTACCCACCCTATATCCCTGAGCCGGCGCTCCTGTAGTCTCCACCTTGAGTTTGATGTCACTTTTCACCTTCCACATGGTAACCCGGACATCCATCTGCTGATCGCTGATCAGTGCGCCTCCGGAAGTCTTGATTTCCAGATTGTTCATCTGGCTTTCCGAGAATGGTTTCCCGTTCCGGTCAATGATCTGAAGAAAGCTGGAACCGTCTCGTCTGCTGTCTTTCCTACCACAGACACTGTGGCAATCACCTTGTCAATAATATCAATGCTAGATTCCGGCCCGGTTATTTTGATGGATTCCCCCTTCACAACCTGCATATTGCCCACCTCATATCCGCTGGCCGGCGTTCCGTCTGTAATTACAGATACAATGAAATCTTTCTCCTTTGCATCCTCAATATCCACCTTCAGAGATGGGGATCACAGTCCATATTTTCCCTTGTCAAAGTCCTATTCGTCTTACACTTTATCTGCAGAGGTATGGTTGTCATCTCCAGAGAAACAATATTCTCAAAATCCGCAATCACCTCAAAATCCGCGCTGCTCAGTTTATCCAAAACCGAACGCCTTGCCGTAACCCAGACTGTAACGGTATCGGTACCATCTCTTGGACTGTACACCTTTCCGGCCTGAACCAGACTCTCCTCATTTACCACTTTGACAGGCACATTCTTAAATGCTTTTGTCTTTTCCGGGTCATCGCCGTTTACTACCATCAGCCAGATCAGAAAGGCAATGAATACGGAGAGTATTTTTAGTCCCCAATTCTTAAACAAGTTTTTCCTCATGACTTCGCCTTACCTTTCCACAACCGAAATTTCTTCTTTGTGTCCGTTGTCTTGTTCTGAAGAATCACCAGTCTCTCTCTGAGCTGTTGCGCATCCACATTCCTTGTGAGTTTACCCCTGTAGGCGTAGGAGATATGTCCGGTCTCCTCAGAGACGATCACAGTCAGAGAATCCGTGACCTCGCTAATCCCCACACCAGCGCGGTGCCTTGTGCCCAATTCCTTGCTGAGCACCGTGTTGTCTGACAGGGAAGATAACAGGTAGCAGCCACGATCCGGTTTCCCCTGACAATAATAGCTCCATCGTGCAGCGGGGTATTGTGCTCAAAGATATTGATCAAAAGCTGGCTGGTGAGAATGGAATCCAGCGCGATTCCTGTTCTCTCATACTCAGCCAGGGTTTCCTTCTGCTCAATCACAATCAGAGCTCCCGTCTTGACCTTCGCCATCTCCACCGTGCCTTTTACCAACTCATTGATGGTCCTGTCGCTGAACCGCTCATCTGTGCTCCTGGTGGTGTCAAAGGGTACAATGGATGAGAAAATCTTTTTCTCACCCAACTGTTCCATTGCCCTGCGCAGTTCGGGCTGAAAAATGATCACCGCAGCCATCAAAGCCAAATCCGTCCCCTTGCTCACAATGAACTTTATAGTATCCATCTGCAAAATATATGCCACACAGACAAAAATCCCCAGCACCAGTATTCCCTTCAGAAGCGTCCAGGCCCTGGTCTCCCTGATCCACGACATTACTTTGTAAACCAGAAAGGACAAAATAATAATCTCCATCACATCTGTAACTGTGATGGTGAGGGTAGGTACGGAAAGCCAGGACAAATAATTTGAGAAAAATGTCTTAATACTCTCCACTCTTGTCACGCCCTTTCTTTATTTTAGGAATTGCTTTTACATAGTAATAGTATTCTCCATCCTCAAACTGTACACTTTGCGTTCTGGTATAGTCCACGTGAAACAGAAAACCTGAACCAGATAGCCCGCCAGAGCGGAAACCACTGTGCCTATAATGATCCACAAAAATCCCTCGCCTACGCCAAGGATCAAACTGCCTACTGCATATATCACAAAAAATGTAAGCGTTCCAGCTGTAACGGCCAGAGTCCATGCATATTTCACCGCCATTCTGCGCACCAGATACACGATGAGCAGCACTGCGAGCAGAGCAATGGTCATCAGTACCATCTGCTTCTCACCAGCCACAGCATCCAGAAGTCTTCTGATCTCATCCAAAATGGCAAGTTCCGATTCTGCAGCCTGGGAAACCACCTGTCCACTGACTGTTATGGCATGGAGCGTATAGTAGGCGATGGTTCCAAAGCACAGAGGAAATGCCGCAAACGGGTTGGATACCAGTCCCAGCACCAACGGCACTGCGCATGGCACATTTATTCCAAGGGCAACCATAGTCAATATCAGAGGATAGCTCTCCCTGGGACCTGTACTGAAGTAGAGAAGAACTAAGATCAGAATAATGCCTCCACCCACGATCAGTGCCGGCAGTGAGAGGGCATACAAATGTGCCAAAATAAGAGCTGTTCCCAAAAGTACTATGGCGTTGGTGGGAAGAAAAGAGCACAGCAGAGCCAAAATAAGCACCACAAAAAATACTGTTCAGCCTGTCCATGTATCCCAGTCCAATATTGATGGACAAAAATGCTGCAAAAGCCAGCACAAATTTGCACAGTGAGACCAGATATGTATCGTATTTCGCGTATAATTCCTGTGCCGCTTCCCTAAATCCAGTCAATGCCGCCATCTCCACTACCTCCAACCTCTCTTCTTCTCTCCCGCCTTCTCCTTCTGCCCCCGCGTTCATTGTCATACTCTGCGATCAGACGGTCCAGCATGTTCCGGTAAGTCTGCATCTGACTCTCCGCCTGAAAATATTTCACCGAAAAGATCAGGTATTTCAATCTCAGAGACACGGCCAATATCACACCATATGTGATCAGAATACCCATTCCGATCCCTAAAATATCCATGGTGTTTAAACGCTCCAGCAGCCAATCCAGTCGATAGCAGGCCCACAAGCCCAGTCCAATCAAATATGCCGCGGTGATTCGAAACAGATTCTTCATCATCTGTGCACTCACATAATCGCTGCAGTAATAGGTTCCGGCCTTATAAAGCATCTCACCATTATGCTGCTCAAAATCAGCCAGCTTTGTCATCAGCCGGATTCTTTTCTCATTCATCATACTCCATCCTCCAACCCCTTCTGCTATTTCAGAACTTCACAACTGTTTATTGCTTACGCAGTTACAGGATTTCTTCTATCAGTATAGCACAGAAACCTTCCTGTGAAAAGTTCCAGATTTCAGTAATCTGCCCTGCCAATGCAGATGGTCAGAAAATAAACCTGCCTCGCACCCTTTTTTCAGGAACTCTTCTGTCATCTCATCCACTGTACTTCCTGTGGTATAGATGTCATCCACCAGAATTATTTTTTCTATATCCAGGTCTGCTGCGTTGACCCGAAAAGCCCCTCTGATATTTTTTGCGCCTTTCCCTGAAACCCAGCTCTTTTTGGGCCTCCGTATACCGAATACGCTCTGCCAAATCCTTCCTAATAGGGATCTCAAGAAGCCTTCCAAGTTTATCTGCCAAAAGGTCTGCCTGGTTAAAACCCCTTTTGCGGCGTTTTTTTCTTGTGAAGAGGTACCGGCACAATAGCCTGCGCCTCCCATGTCTGTACCTCCCTCCCTAGCTCTCTTGCCATCTCCCTCGCAAAAAAAGTCCAGGTATTCCCTTTTATTGTGAAACTTTATCTGATAGATTGCCTCCTTTGCCCACCCCTCATAGGCCAACAGCGCAAGTCCCTCTCATAGGGGGTGGCCTCTTTTTGGCAGTCATGACAGTACTCCCCTCCTCCTGCTCCAGAGGCTTGCCACACTTTTTGCACTTTGGCTCCCGGATGGGATGTACCTTTTCTCTGCACTGGGGGCAGACCCATTTTCCCGGATAAGCCACTATCTCCTGCATACAGGACAATGCCTGGGATACAAGATGTCCAATATCATTTCCAATATCTGTCTCATCATAAAACCGGCTCTCTCCCAAAGTCCTCCGGCTGTACTGCTTTTTCTCCCATTAATTAATCAGGAAATAAACGTTACTGTTCACACGTTCACAGTAACATGCATAAATCCATGCAAAATCGCCTGCGGTGATGGGATTTATGCACCCATGAATCATTTTCTCACGGCCTGAGCAGTAAATGCTCAGACCTGAGAGAACAATTACCCATAAACTCCTGAATGCGTTCTCTCAAAGAGGTATATCTTTTCTGCTCAAAGGTATTGTCTATCATCTGGTAAAAGGTCTGCTCATCCCCCACCAGAGTCACACAGGACCGGGCTCTGGTAACGGCTGTGTAGATCAGGTTCCTGTTCATGAGCATTCTGGGCCCGGGCAGGAGGGGAATCACCACTGCCGGGTACTCACTTCCCTGGGATTTGTGTATGGTTACCGCATAGGCCAGCTCCAACTCCTCTAACTGCTTAAAGGAGTACTCCACATAACGCCCCTCGTCAAATTCAATGGTCATCAATTCGGCAAAAGTATTGATCTCCCGGATAATCCCCAGGTCACCGTTAAAAATCCCTTCCCCCTTCTCCAGAGCAAGCCCGTACATCCGCGTATTTCCCATGCAATATTGTAGTTATTTTTAATCTGCATAACTTTATCGCCTTCCCGAAAAGGCCGCCGCCATACTCTTTTTCCCTCTTGTTCTTGTCCGGAGGGTTTAGATACTCCTGCAGAATCCGGTTCAGGCGCTCCACCCCCAGCAGCCCCTTTCTCATAGGCGTCAGAACCTGAATATCCCAGGGATTGGCATCTACATATTTGGGAAGTTTCTTCTGGATCAGCGTGATGACCACACTAATAATCACATTGGCGTCCTGTCTCTTGAGAAAAAAGAAATCCCTGCGCTTGTTATTAAGTTCCACATGTTCCCCACGGTTGATCTTATGGGCATTTACTATAATGTCACTCTCTGTAGCCTGGCGGAAAATTTTTGTAAGTCTGACCACAGGGAAGCATTTGGACTCAATGATATCCTTGAGCACACTTCCGGGGCCGACTGAAGGAAGCTGGTTGATATCCCCCACCATAATCAGCCTGGTGCCCACCACGACTGCTCGCAGCAGAGCGTGCATCAGATAAATATCCACCATGGACATCTCATCCACAATGACCACATCTGCCTCAAGGGGATTCTCCTCATTCCTATCGAACTGCCCTTTTGCCTCCCTGTCATCCGGCCCTCCGCTGACCTCCAGCAGCCTGTGTATGGTCTGTGCCTCGTATCCGGTGGCTTCTGTCATCCGTTTAGCTGCCCTACCTGTGGGCGCAGCCAGGCGTATATTGAGCCCATCGGACTCAAAATAGTCGATCAGCGCATTGATTGTGGTTGTCTTTCCAGTACCAGGCCCTCCGGTGATTACCAAAACTCCATGTCCTGCTGCCTCTATTACAGCCTGCTTTTGAAGCTCATCCAACTCAGTATCCGTATCCTGTTCTATTTTGGCCAGGCGGGTTAGTATCGCAGATTCCGAAACCTCGCAGGAGACATTTAAATCATGGAGCATCTTGGCTGCATTCAATTCCAGATAGTAGGCCTGTGTGCTGTACACACACAACACTTCCGTTTCCGCCTCCTTCAATATTAGTTTCCGGTCTACTGCCAAATCCATCAGATGCTTTTCCACACATTCTCTGCTCACCCCCAGAAGCTCCACCGTGCGCTCTGTAAGGAGATTCCGGGGAGATATACATGACCTTCCATAGATGCCTGCTGAAGCACATACTGGATACCGCTGCGCACCCGAAAGTCTGAATCCGTATGTATTCCCGCCCTGGATGCAATTTCATCCGCAATACGAAACCCAATTCCATTGATGTCATCCGCCATGCGGTAGGGATTCTCCTTGATAACCTGGTAGATATTTTCCCTGTACTGCTCATAGATCTTAGCGCCCAGGGTTCCCGTAATTCCATACTGCTGAAGAAAGATCATTGCCTTTTCGCATATCCCTCTTTCCCTCAACCTGCTCTGCGATCTCCCTGGCCTTGCGCTCACTGATTCCCCTTGATTTCCACCAGACGTTCCGGCTCCTCCTCAATGATGCGGAAGGTGTCCTCCCAAAACGCCTGACAATCCTGGCCGCCAGAGCAACCCCTATTCCTTTAATGGCCCCTGAGCCCAGATAGCGCTCTATGGAGACCGCATCCTCAGGCGCCTTGATCTCATAGGTATTGATCTGAAACTGTTTTCCATAAGTACTGTGCTCTGTGTAGCTTCCTTCCGCCTCCACCAGCTCTCCATCTCCGATATACTGGAGGCTTCCCACACAGGTAATCTCTTTTCCCCCGCAGACCATCACCATCACCGTATATCCGTTATCGCTGTTCCGGTAGATGATGTGGTCCACATATCCCTGTATTTTATCCATAATAATCACTCCGTGTTATAAAAAAGAATCCTGCGCGCAGGATTTTCCGCCTGCGGCGGGGCTGCCCCGGCAGCCATCTTCCACTCCGCCGCAGTGCGATCCCGCCCGGAGGGCTTTTTTATATCATAGGGAATTCCGAAGGACTTTCCTATGATATAAGAAAGAAAAGAGCTGTCTCCAGCCCTTTCTCCCTCCGCATCTATCCTTCCAATTTTCCGTTTCCTGCAGTAAGCTCCACAAATTTACCGGTGCCGATGGCAACTGCTGTCATGGGGTCCTCCGCTGTCATGGTGTTGATCCCTGTTTTGGACTCAATCAGTTCCTCCAGCCCATTTAGCAGGGAGCCTCCTCCGGTAAGCACAATGCCCCTGTCCACCACATCTGCGGCCAGTTCCGGTGGAGTCCGCTCCAGCACGCTGTGCACCGCCTCCACAATCTGTGTAGTGGCCTCCTTGAGAGCATCTCTGGTTTCCTCGGAGGTTACCTTTACGGTCTTTGGAAGCCCTGTCACAAGGTCCCGTCCTCTTACTTCCATCACCTTCTGCTCCGGTTTCTCAACAGCAGTTCCTATATTGATCTTAATGTCCTCAGCTGTCCGCTCCCCAATCAGGAGATTGTGTTTCTTTCTCACATATCGAATGATAGCTTCGTCGAAGTCATCCCCGCCACTTTTATGGATGTGCTCACCACAATGCCGTCCAGAGAAATCACAGCTACATCACAGGTACCTCCGCCGATGTCCACTATCATATTTCCGCAGGGCCGTGAGATATCAATACCTGCTCCAATGGCAGCGGCGATAGGCTCCTCAATGATGGACACTTCCCTGGCGCCCGCCTGGTATGTGGCGTCCTCCACTGCTTTTTTCTCCACCTCTGTCACACTGCTGGGCACGCACACACTGATGCGCGGCTTCCGGAATGACATCCTGCCAATGGCCTTCTGGATAAAATACTTCAGCATCTGTTCCGTGACTGTATAATCAGAGATAACACCTTTCCTCAGGGGACGAATTGCAACCACATTGCCCGGGGTTCTCCCCAGCATCAGCCTGGCCTCCTCCCCAATGGCCTTGATTTTGTTGGTATCTCTATCAAAAGCTACAACAGAGGGTTCTTTTAACACTACACCTTTTCCTCTGACGTAAACCAATATACTTGCGGTTCCCAAATCAATCCCTATATCTGTAGACGTCATGCAATTACTCCTTTCTGAATCAACTGACACAACAGTTGTTCATGTGGTTTTTATTATATACAACTCATCCTTAATTGAAAAGGGCTTTTTGCCTTTTTCTTTCGACAAGATGTCTCTTTTCTTATTTTTCTAAGATTTTCTTTTTAAATTCACATTTTCTTTAGAGATAGAACATATTTTGAACACATTTATATTCTATACTATAACCATATTAGCAAACAGCTAATATATTTCATAACTCACACTTCGCAGCTCCCACACGCTGCGAAGTACTCCCTCAAAATATTTTAATTTTTTCTCTTTCCTTTAAAACAGGAGCCGAAGGGCTCCTGTTTTACTGTTTACAAACGGATATGGCCTTGCTTGCCCGTCTGCACAGCCGCTGTCCGGGACTTTTGTAAGTGAAAGTCCGTTGCTCCGTGCTGTCGCACTCACGCAACTGCCGCAAGTATTCGCAATCCGGGCTATCGCCCTACTTGCTCATACTTGCTTGCCCGTTCAATGTCTGTACAGATGGGCAAGCTAGCTTACCCATCTGTACAGCCGCTGTCCGGGACTTTCACAGTAAATATTTTGCCACGTACTGTCCGGTGTAGGACTTGGGATTTTGAGACACTTCCTCCGGTGTCCCCACAGCCACAATGGTTCCTCCCTTGTCGCCTCCCTCAGGACCGATGTCGATAATATAGTCCGCTGTCTTGATCACATCCAGGTTGTGTTCTATGACTACCACCGTATTGCCACCCTCTGCCAAACGATGCAGTATCTCAATCAGTTTGTGCACATCCGCAAAGTGAAGACCTGTGGTGGGCTCGTCCAGAATATAGATGGTTTTTCCGGTGCTGCGTTTACTCAGCTCGGTTGCCAGTTTGATACGCTGTGCTTCTCCTCCTGACAGTTCCGTGGAGGGCTGTCCCAGCCGAATATAAGAGAGTCCCACATCGTAGAGTGTCTCAATCTTTCTTTTGATCGTGGGAATGTGCTCAAAAAAACTTCATTGCTTCCTCCACCGTCATATTCAACACATCGTAGATGCTCTTCCCTTTGTATTTCACTTCCAGGGTTTCCCTGTTGTAGCGTTTCCCCACACACCTCACAGGGCACATACACATCGGGAAGGAAATGCATTTCAATCTTCAAAATACCATCCCCACCACATGCCTCGCAGCGCCCTCCTTTTACATTGAAGCTGAATCTTCCCTTTTATATCCCTTCTCCTTGGCATCCGCTGTGCTGGCAAACAGATCGCGGATCTGGTCAAACACTCCTGTGTAGGTGGCAGGCTTGGATCTGGGCGTCCTTCCAATGGGCGATTGATCGATGTCAATGACCTTGTCCAGAAGCTCAACCCCTCTATTCTCTTATGTTTTCCCGGAATGGTTCTGGCTCTGTTCAGAGCCTTTGCCAGGTGTTTGTACAAAATTTCATTTACCAGGGAGCTCTTTCCCGAACCGGATACACCTGTTACGCAGGTCATGACTCCCAGCGGAATCTGGACATCAATATTCTTCAGGTTATTTTCCGAGGCTCCCACCACCTTCAGAAAACCTGTGGGCTGCTTTCTGATCTTGGGCACCGGGATCTTCATCCGGCCGCTCAGGTAAGCGCCGGTGATGGAATCCCTGCACTTCATAATCTGTGCGGCATTCCCCACAGCCACCACTTCTCCGCCGTGCTCCCCGGCCCCCGGCCCGATATCCACAATATAATCCGCAGTGAACATGGTATCCCTCATCGTGTTCCACCACAATCAGGGTATTGCCAAGCTCCCTTCAAATTGTTCAGGGTATGCAGCAGCTTGTCATTGTCCCTCTGATGCAGCCCGATACTGGGCTCATCCAGAATATAGGCCACACCTACCAGCCCTGACCCAATCTGTGTGGCCAGACGGATTCTCTGGGCCTCCCCACCGGAGAGGGTGCCGGTCGCCCTTGCCAGCGTCAGATAATCCAGACCCACATCCATCAAAAATCCGACCCTCGCCCGAATCTCTTTTAAAATCTGCTTTCCGATCATCTGCTGGTGTTCTGTGAGCACCAGCTCCTGCATAAATTTCTGAAGGTTTCGGATGGACATGGACGTAACCTCAAATATATTTTTTGTCCGCAATGGTGACTGCAAGGGCCTCTTTCTTCAATCTCTGTCCACGGCAGGTTCGGCAGGGGTGACACGCATAAAAGTCTCGTACTCCTGCTTGATGGACTCTGAGCCGGTTTCCCGGTAGCGCCTCTCCACATTCCGGACCAGTCCTTCAAAGGCCACATCGTAAATCCCCTCCCCTCTGTCCCCGGTAATAAACCTTGACCTCCTTGCCGTCCGTGCCATAGATCAACATGCGGCATGGATTTCTTCCGGAAGTTCCTGAAATGGCGTATTTAGGTCAAAAATCATACTCCTTGGACAGGGCATCCAGGATCGCTCTGGTATAGCTGCCTTTATCCGTACAGGACTGCCATCCCATCACAGTGATGGCTCCATCCAAAATGCTCAGAGACTTATCCGGAATCATCAGATCCACATCAAACTCCATCTTGTATCCCAAGCCAAAGCAGTCCGGGCAGGCGCCGAACGGGTTGTTGAAGGAAAAGCTTCTCGGCTCAATCTCCTCCATGCTGATGCCGCAGTCCGGGCAGGAAAAGCTCTGGCTGAAGCGCAAAGACTCGCTTCCATTCACATCCACAATTGCCAGCCCCTCGGCCAGCTTCAGCACTGTCTCCAGTGAATCCGAAAGACGTTTTCAATTCCCCGGCTTGACAATAAGCCGGTCTACCACAATCTCTATATTATGCTTGATATTCTTCTCCAGACTGATCTCCTCGGAAAGCTCATACAGGTTTCCGTCAATCTGGACTCTCACATATCCGCTTCTCTTTGCCTGCTCCAGGAGCTTGGCGTGGGTGCCCTTTCGCCCTCTCACCACAGGAGCAAGGAGCTGGATTCTGGTCCGCTCCGGCAGGGACAGTATATGATCCACCATCTGATCCACAGTCTGCTTTTTTAATCTCCTTCCCGCATTTGGGGCAGTGGGGATACCGATCCTGGCGTAGAGAAGACGGAAATAATCATAGATCTCCGTCACCGTTCCCACGGTGGATCTGGGGTTTCTGTTTGTGGACTTCTGGTCAATGGATATTGCGGGCGGAAGCCCCTCAATGCTCTCCACGTCCGGTTTTTCCATCTGGCCTAAAAACTGTCTTGCGTAGGAGGACAGGGACTCCATATAACGCCTCTGTCCCTCCGCATAGATGGTGTCAAAGGCCAGGGAGGACTTTCCGGAACCGCTCAGCCCCGTGAGCACCACAAATTGGTTTCTGGGAATCTCCAGACTGACGTTTTTCAGATTGTGCTCATTGGCACCTCTGATACGAATCATGGGCTTATCATTTTTTTGAATGTCATTCTTCTATCTCCTGTAACTGTTTCTTCAGTATAATCATCTTATCACGCAGCTTGGCCGCCTCCTCGAAATTGAGCTCCGCAGCCGCCTGTTTCATCTTTTTTCTGAACCTCTGCCGCAAGTTTTTCCAGTTCCTGCCTGCTCATGGACTCCGGATCTTTTAAGAATTCCTCCTCGTCCTTCTCCACCTCCCTGGAAATACTGATCAGATCCCTCACCGCCTTTTTGATTGTCTGCGGAGTGATACCGTGAGCCTCGTTGTACTCCTCCTGTATCTTGCGTCTGCGCATGGTTTCGTCAATGGCCATACGCATGGAATCAGTGATGGTATCCGCGTACATAATTACATGCCCCTGTGCATTTCTGGCCGCGCGGCCAATAGTCTGAACCAGGGAAGTCTCGGAGCGGAGGAAGCCTTCCTTATCCGCATCCAGGATTGCTACCAGCGAGATCTCAGGAATATCCAGTCCCTCTCTCAGAAGGTTGATACCTACCAGCACATCAAACACATTCAGACGCATATCCCGGATAATCTCCGTCCGATCCAGTGTGTCTATGTCCGAGTGCAGATATTTCACCCGGATACCGATCTCTCTCATGTAATCCGTCAGATCCTCGGCCATCCGTTTTGTGAGTGTAGTAATCAGTATCTTATTGTGTTTCTCCACTTCCTTATTGACCTCGCCCACCAGGTCATCAATCTGGCCTTCTACAGGCCGTACTTCAACCATGGGGTCCAGCAAGCCCGTGGGGCGTATAATTTGCTCTGCCCGAAGCAGCTCATGCTCTTTCATAATCCCGGGTGTGGCTGACACAAACATCATTTGGTCAATCTTGCTCTCGAACTCATCAAAGTTCAGAGGCCTGTTGTCCTTAGCAGAGGGCAGACGGAACCCGTAATCAACCAAAGTGGTCTTTCTGGACTGATCTCCGGCGTACATGCCCCTGATCTGCGGTACGGTCTTATGGGACTCATCAATGATTATCAGAAAATCATCCGGGAAATAGTCAATCAGTGTGTGAGGTGTTGCCCCTGGTTTAAGTCCCGCCAGATGCCTGGAATAATTCTCAATGCCAGAGCAGAAGCCGGTTTCTTTCATCATTTCGATATCAAAATTGGTTCGTTCGGAAATACGCTGGGCTTCCAGAAGCTTGTCTTCGCTTTTAAAATAGCGAACCCGCTCTTCCAGCTCCGCTTCAATGTTCTTGGCAGCATCCAAAATCTTTTCCATGGGCACCACATAGTGGGAGGCCGGAAAAATCGCTGCATGTTCCAGGGAACTCCGGCTCTCACCCGTGAGTACATCAATCTCTGTAATCCTTTCCACTTCGTCCCCAAAAAATTCCACCCTAATCGCCGTGTCTGTATTCATAGCGGGGAAAATTTCAAGCACATCCCCCGCACCCGAAAGGTACCACGGCGAAAATCCATGTCGTTCCGGTCATACTGTATATCAATCAGCTTGCGCATGACCTCATCCCGGTCCTTTTCCATACCAGGCCGCAGTGAGATCACCATCTCTTTGTAATCCACCGGGTCCCCAAACCATAGATGCAGGACACGCTTGAGATAATAATGACATCCCTGCGCTCCGCCAACGCCATGGTTGCCGACAGGCGGAGCTTGTCTATCTCGTCATTTATGGAGGAGTCCTTGGCAATGTAGGTGTCAGAGGAGGGGACGTAGGCTTCCGGTTGGTAGTAATCGTAGTAGGAGACGAAATATTCAACTGAATTTGATGGAAAGAACTCTTTAAACTCGCTGTAAAGCTGTGCAGCAAGGGTTTTATTATGTGCTATGATAAGCGTTGGTTTGTTTAATTCTGCGATTACATTTGCCATAGTGAAAGTCTTTCCAGAGCCTGTAACCCCTAGTAAAGTCTGGCATTGATTGCCTTCCCGAAAGCCTTTCACAAGCTGTTCAATTGCTTGCGGCTGATCGCCGGTAGGCTTATATGGAGATTCTAATTTAAAGATTTTTTCTTCACTCATATACGCTTCTCCCTCTGCTATTTTTGAATCTTTTGGGTGGTAATTACACGAATTATGTCGTGTAATTAGGGTATCCATTTTATTGTATAAATCACAAAACACATATTCTGTTGAATCATAGTATTTCTATCGCCGCTCCCGAGAACAAACGTTCTTCTTTCATTTTATCTTATGTGCTGCTTAGTGTCAACTTTTCTTTTTAGAATTTTCTTGTGCTGTCTTGTCCGGGTTTTACTGTACGAAAACAGGCGACAAATCATCGCCTGTTTCAAGAAAACTCTATTATACTTTACTAAAATTTCTTGTATGCTTACTCATAAATATCCAAACATAATGTCGCTTATTTACGCAGATTCCCTATAAATTTTTATCTCCCAGTAGTGTTTGCAGTTCTTTTTTTACCAGGAAGTACTGTCTCATATTTACCGGCAAATATCTCATTATTATCTTTGGGAAATGTCATCTCTGCAATAGCATCTTTCTTATCTTTACAAATAATAATACCAATCGATGAATTTCGTCTTCTAATTTAACATTTCGATCATAATAATTGACATACCTTTGCATCTGTTCTATATCTTGGTGTTTAACTGACCAAATTTCAAATCTAATAGCACAAAACAACACAATAGACGATTATAAAATACTAAATCCACTCGAAAATGTTCTTCAAACGTAAATCTAACCTGTCTCCCAACATAAGTAAATCCTCTTCCCAATTCTAGCAAAAATCACTGTAAATGATCAATGATTTTATTTTCCAATTCTGTTTCAGAATAAGTAACAAGTTCTGTGAACTCTAAAATGTATAGATCTTTGAATATATCCTCCGGTTTTTCAAGCATCTGCCCTTCTGCCGCAAGACACATTACATCTTCTTTATTTCTGCATGTTTCTATTTCATAAAAATGACGTTTTTCAATCTTATTTTTTCTCATCAAAATAAGCTAATGGGACCAACTTAAATAAAACTTTCTTCCTTCTTGCGTAATTGGCAATTTTTCAGATTGGGAAACGCCGTTTCCCCAATTGAGTTCTTAGAATAAACCAAATAAAATTATCGTATAAATACCCTCTTCCAAATTTTTGTGTTAATCTTTCCGATAGTTCTTTTAAAAATATACTTTCCATATGCAGCACGCTCTTTTAAGCCTTGCTCTTCTTCAATAATCATTCTTCCCTGCTTCATAATATGAATATACCATTGTCATATTCACTGCAACAGATAAATTTTCTTAGCATTCTGAAATAATTCTATCACTCTATTAAAAAAATAACTCAATTATTTTTCTCTACTTCTCTTCGAAAAATATCGATCGATGTTGCGGTTTTCGTATGCTCTTGACTGTTCAAATCTGTCACAGTCCATCTATAAAAACTATTATTTTTTTAATTTCCTACACCTATGGCTGATTACCGGTCTTTATATCTACGTTCTATCCTCCAATTTACTAAATTACAGAAACTCGTGCTTTTAATGTATTTACATAAAGCAGTCTGCCATCGCTGCACCTTTCCTATGACCAGTTTTTCAATCATTTGTGGTGGCTTTTTAAGAGGTTTATTCTGCAAATTTCTCTGCTCACCTAAACTGAAACTTACCAATCAGCTCTTTCAGCAGCATAGCCTGGGCTGAAAGCTCCTCGCTGGCTGCCGCACTCTCCTGTGCCGTAGCTGAATTCACCTGTACCACATTCGCTATCTGCTCCATTCCCTCCATAATCTGCTTCACGGATTCCGCCTGCTCATTGGATGCAGTCGAAATCTCTTTGACTGCTCCCACAACCTCTCTTACCCCCACTGTGGCTGTCTCCAGTGTATCTGCTGTCTCCTGTGCTATCTGTATTCCGTTATTTACCGCGTCCAGGGAATTTCCAATCAGCTGCGCGGTATTCTTCGATGCCTGGGCGCTCTTGACAGCCAGATTTCGTATCTCACCTGCCACCACTGCAAAGCCTCTACCATCCTCCCCGGCTCTGGCTGCCTCCACAGAGGCGTTCAGCGATAGAATATTGGTCTGAAATGCAATGTCTTCTATCGTCTTAATTATTTTTACAATCTCGTGCGAACTGTCACTGATGTCCTGCATTGCTGCCAAAAGCTCTTTCATGCGATGGTTGCTTCTGGCTGCTTCCTTTCCCAGTGCCGATACTCTCTTGTCCACATCCTCCGCATGCATGGCATTGGAACTGATCTGACGAGAAATTTCCATAATATTGACCGACAGCTCCTCCGCAGTGCCAGCCTGAACCGAGGCTCCCTGTGCAAGGGACTGGGCCCCCTCCGACACCTGTTCCGAACCGCCTGACACCTGCTCCGCGGAGATGTTAATCTGCCTCAGGGTATCATTGAGAGAGGAAACGATCTGTTCCAGGGCGTCTTTTATAAAGTGAAAGTCTCCGATATAACTACCTCTCACCTCTATATTTAAATTTCCCTGGAAATCTCCCCCAGCACGCCGGAAATCTCTTCAATAACCTCCTTGAGAAGCTGAATAGAGGAGCGGACACTTGCAGCCATCCGACCTACTTCATCCTCTCCCCGGATCGGTATGTCCACCTCCAGGTTTCCTTTTGAAAACTCCTCCATTGCACTGCTTATCTTGGTCAAAGGGTTTAACATTCTGTGAATCATAAAAATACATAGGGAAGTCAAAACCAACAAAATGACAATGGAAACCACCACCAAAATTACAATTAAATGGTCCCGGGTGGCATTTATCTCAGACAGCGGTAGGGTAGCAACTGCAAGCCATCCCGTTGTCTTACAGTTCTGAAACATGGATGTGTAAGAACTTCCTTTATAATCAAAATTCAATTTCCCATTGTACCCATTAAATACTTTCTCTTTATAGTCATCTGTGATATCCAAATCCACCACATTTTTTCCCGTGGCTGTGGGGTCATCACTGTATATATATTCCGAGCTGTTGGATATCATCTCCATATACCCCTCCTCCCCCACCTTGATGGCAGCGAGAAGTTGGGAAAGGCTGTCCATATCCACATCGAATCCAAAAAATCCCGCTATACCATCACTTCCGTGACGGAAAACCGGGGATACGATAGAAATGACCATCTTATCGGTAGCCGGGTCCTGATATGGCTCTGAAATCACATTCTTCTTCTCAGAACACACCTGAAGGTACCATTCTGTATCAGCGAGACCTGCCGCAACTACCTCACCGCTGGAAAGCAGATAGCTGTCTGTCCTTTCATCTGCCACCCAAACCTGAAGTACCCCCTCCTCCTCCATACGCTCCAGAGCACTGGTTAGCTTTTTCAGAATGGTTTCCCTTGCCTCATACTCATTAATATCCCGTGGTTTGGAAACGGCATTAAAATATTCCTGCAGTTCATGACTCTCCTCAAACATTTTAGCTGCAGCCACCTTACTGCTGAAAAAATCATCCACAAGTGAAACCGCATAATCTGTCTGAGCCTCTAACACTTTACCATTTAAGTCCGTGACAGTGTCTGCAGACATTACACAGGAGATTGCAATGATTATGATTAAAGAAGGAACCAAAACAGCCAGCAGACTTCGACTGATTTTATATGAAATAGACCTTCCTCTCCTGCTTTCCCTTTTCTTTTTCTGTGTCATTGAGCAACCTCTCTGTTTTTCCGAACACGCTTATAGTCATCATGTTCTTTGCTGTCTTTCATTATATCACGCCTATTCAAAAGGCAAAGAAAAATGGTTCAAAAAAAGGCCATTATCCCTTCAGAGCTTTCTCTGCTCTTGGACAATGACCCTTTGCATGCTTACAGTAGGCTGTTGACTATCTGCCGCTTAAATACTTCTCAATATCCGCAATTGCCTCCTCTTCGTCAGCCCCGTTTGCGGACACCACAATCTCCTCACCGGAATCCATTCCCAAAGTCATCATACCCATAATGCTCTTTGCATTGACACGCTTATCTGCGCTCTCCACGTAGATTTCGCTCTCGTACTGGCTGGCCACCTGGACCAGCAGGGCAACGGGTCTCGCCTCAAGACCATTTGCAAGCTGTACTGTGGTAGGTTTCTTAATCATAATAATTCTCCTCCTTACTTTCTCTCAGCTCCTCTGCCAGAGTGCTTAGTTTTCTCAATCTATGATTTACACCTGATTTACCGACCGGCGGAGTCAGCATCATTCCCAACTCTTTCAGAGTTGCCTCAGGCTGCTCGAGACGCAGTCTTGCGATCTCCTCCAGCCCCTCTGAAAGGCTCTCAAAACCAATCGTAGACTGTATATACACAATATCTTCTATCTGCTTTACTGCTGCACTGACCGTCTTATGAATATTTGCTGTCTCACAATTGACCTTTCGATTGACACTGTTGCGCATCTCTTTCAGTATGCGCACATTTTCCAAATCCATAAGCGCCACATGGGCTTCCATCACATTTAAAATATCAACAATCTGCGCACCTTCTTTGATGTACACCACATAGTACTTCTTCCTCTGTACGATCTTGGCATCCATATCAAAGGTGTTAATCATCTCCTTTAACTGCAGGGCCTTATGCTCGTTCATGCAAACGATCTCAAATGATAAGACTTTCTGGGGTCACTGATGGAACCAGCTGCCAAAAGCTCCTCTGATAAAAGCCCTCTTACAGCAGGACTTTTTGAATCACCAGATTGTCTGTCAGAGAAAGATTTTCCTGTATCTCCATACGGCTGTTCATCAGCTTCACTGCCCTCAGAATTTTCAGAGAATCCTCATGATTCTTTACCAGAACACAATATGTACGACTTCTATTTAAATGAGCGTGCTGTTTAATTAAAACCTCAGTACCTATATTAAATGTTTTTCTCAATAATGTAAAGTACTTTCTTGCAACTGCAAGGTTTTCTGTCTGAATCTTCAGAGAAAAGCGGTCTCTGCAGGAAATGGAAACACCGCCACACATGCTGATAATGGCAGCAATCTCCGCTATCTGACAGTGCCTGGCACTGGGAAACTGCCTGGACAGCTCCTCTTTCACATCGCTGGAAAAAGACATAATAACTCCTTACTTTAGGATATCCCTATGCTCAATCTTCACTCCGTATTCACTCTGGTTGTTTAACTGCTCGTACAGCTTATTGGCCAGAGTCACTGAGCGATGTTTTCCTCCGGTACATCCGATACTGATAACCAACTGGTTTTTCCCCTCCAAAATATAGTTGGGTATCAAAAACCTTACCATTTCAACCAGCTTATCAAGGAATTCATGGGCCAGATCAAACCCCATCACATATTCCTGTACCTCCTCATCTTCCCCTGTCTTGTACTTTAGTCCCTCCACATAAAAGGGATTTGGGAGAAATCGGACGTCAAATACCAGATCCGAGTCACTGGGTATTCCGTACTTGAAGCCAAAAGAAAGTATGGTGATTACCAGATTTTTAAATTCTTGATTCTGAACAAAAATCTTGTCCAGCTCCACATTCAGCTCCCTGGTCAGAAGCTGGCTGGTGTCAATAATGTAATCTGCATTTCTTTTCAAAAATTCGAGTTTGAGACGCTCTTCCTCAATCCCCTTGTCCACCCTGCCTCCCTTGGCAAGAGGATGGGTCCTTCTCGTCTCCCTTGTACCGCTTTACCAGAACCCCATCGGAGGCGTCCAAAACAGGATCTCATACTCAAATCCCTCCATGGTCATCCGCTCCAGCACCTTTTCCAATTCCCCAGGGCTTCCCCGCTGCGGATATCCACACCCAGAGCCACCCTGGAGATATCGCTGGCCTGACCAAACGCCAGCTCAGCAAACTTGGTGACAAGCGCAATCGGAAGATTGTCTACGCAGAAATACCCGACGTCCTCCAGCATCTTCAATGCCGTACTTTTTCCCGCGCCGGACATTCCGGTTACAATCACAAATCTCATTTAGAATTCTCCTAACATCTTCACTTCCGGCTCTAAAACCACGCCGAACTTTTCCTCTACCCGTTCTGTCACATTCTGCATCAGGGTTCTCACGTCCTGAGCCGTTGCGTCCCCGGTATTGATCACAAATCCACAGTGCTTCTCCGATACCTGAGCCCCGCCGACCCGGAATCCCCGCAGTCCCGCATCCATGATGAGTTTTCCTGCGAAATACCCCTCCGGCCGCTTAAAGGTGCTGCCCGCGCTGGGATATTCCAGGGGCTGCTTTGTAGTTCTCTGCTTTTTCAGTTCCTCCATCCTCTGGCTGACCTGCTCTCTGCTTCCGTTTCGAAGCCTCAGCTTTGCCTCCAGTACAATGTACCCTTTCTGGGCAACCGCACTGGTTCGGTATCCCATCTTCAGCTCCTCTTTTTGGAGAATGAGAATATTTCCCTCACTGTCCAAGGCCGTCACTTCCTCCATTACATCCTTCATCTCCCCGCCATAAGCGCCTGCATTCATCACAGCCGCCCCGCCCAGGGTTCCCGGAATTCCAGAAGCAAACTCAAATCCTGTGAGTCCCCTGCTCCATGGCTTTCTTGGCAATCTTTGAGAGCAGAGCCCCTGCCTTGGCGGTGATCAGAGTCTCCTCTGTCACAATATCGTTAAAATTTTTAAATATCTGTATAATAACCCCCGGTATCCCCGGTCTCCCACCAGAAGATTGCTGCCATTTCCCAGAATGTAAAAAGGCTTGTGTTCCCTTCTGCAGGTCTGGATCAGTTGGACAATCTCCTCCTTGCTGTGAGGTGTCACAAAGTAGTCCGCAGGACCTCCGATCCGGAAGGTGGTGTGCTTTTTCATAGGTTCATCCGTATAGGTATTATCACTGCCTGCAATACTACACAGCTGATTGAAAAAATCCTGATTCACTTTTTTTTTCCCCTATTCTCTGTTTTTTGCATCTGTCTTGACAGATCCTGACATCCGTTGACAGGGATACCAGCCTCTACATCATACAATAGAACGCTGTTTTATTCAAGTGTCATTTCTTTATCTTCCAGTATTTTGGTAACAGTTCAGCCAAGCTGAACTGTTACATATTTTGCTCTCCCGGACTGCTTTTACAATCTCCTCCATCACAGGCACAGGCTCCACCAGGGCAAAGCGTACAAATCCTCCCCCAGAGATCCGAAGCTGCTTCCAGGCACACAGATCACCCCTGTGCGCTCCATAAGCTCCATACAGAATTTCTCAGAACTGGTAAATCCCCCGGGAATGGGAGCCCACACAAACATGGTTCCCTGGCTATCCGGTACGTCCCATCCAATGCTGCGCAGACCACCACAGAGAGCCTTCATTCTCCGCTCATATTCCCTGCACTGCTCCCTCACCCCTTCCATAGGCCCTGTCAGCGCTGCAATTGCCCCATACTGGACTGGCAGAAATACACCATAATCAATCTGGGTGCGCACAGCTCTGAACTTTTTCCACAATCTCCTTTTTTCCGATGACAAAGGAGATGCGGGCGCCTGTCAGATTATATGACTTGGAGAGGGAATAAAATTCCACTCCCACATCTTTTGCCCCTCAAAAGATAAAAAGGAACCGCCCACTCTTCCCCATAGATAATGTCAGAGTAAGCATTGTCGTGCAGAATCACGATCTGGTACTTCTGGGCAAAAGCCACCAGTTCCCTGTAAAAGTCATCTGTGGCCACTGCACACACAGGATTTAAAGGATAGGACACAATCATAAACCTGGCCGCCCTTGCTGTCTCCTCCGGGATCTCCGAAAGCCTTGGAAGAAATCCATTCTGTGGGCAGAGCGGGTATTCCACCAGGCTCGCACCGCATAGCGCCGGTCCAATGCTGAATATGGGGTATCCGGGGTTTGGCACCAGCACCACATCCCCGGGATTGCACAGTGCCCAGGCAATGTGGGCCATACCCTCCTGGGAACCGTTGACGGACATGATCTCCTCCGGCTTTAATTCCACCCCGAAGCGTCCCCGATAAAAGTCCTGGACAGCTTTGACCAGTTCCGGCAGATCCTTCAGCGCATACCTGTAGTTTTCGGGCTTTCTGGCTGCCCGGGACACAGCCTCCATCACATGGGGAGCCGGTTCAAAATCCGGCGTTCCCACGGACAGATTGTAAATTTTCCGCCCTCTTTTCTGCAGCTCCTCTTTCCTTTCATTGAGAATAGAAAAGATTCCCTCCTGAAACATATCGGCTTTCTCTGAACATGTAAACTGCATAATCCTCTCCTCTTTCCTGTGATCCTTAGCTATCTATCTCATCCCAGGGCACTGCAGGCTCCTTGAGACTTCCATTCCCTTCCGGAAGTACATCCTCTTTAAGGCCACCGTATTCCTTTCCGGGAATCACAGCCTCATCAAGTGTGACATATTCCTCATCCAAGATAACATCCTCCGTGCCATCCCTTGTCTCCGGCTCCATCTGAATCTCTTCCCAATCAAACTCATCCGGCTCCTCTGTGGTTGCAGCCTCTGCATTTGCCCTGTTCATTCCCTCCAAAAACCTGTCATCAGATAAAGGGCAATACACAGGAAGGTCAGCAGGCTCCCGCTCCACAGTCCGGGCGGTGTATAATCCATGCTAATCTCGTGCTCTCCGCTCTCCAGGTCGATCCCCATAAGCGCCTGTCCCACCGGGTAGGTCTCTGTTTGCTGTCCGTCCACTTTCACTTTCCAGCCACGGTCATATGGTATGGATAGCAGCAAAGTCCCGCCAGATCCCGCCTGGACGGTTCCTCTGACTCTGCCGTCTCTCACCTCAGTAGTCTGCATCTGCCTTGCCGCCAGGATCTCATGTACCTCATCGTAGGTGTCCTGGTCACAGACATAGGCGTTTGCCCGGATGATTCCCCCTGGTTCTCTTTAAAGGTGGCGGTCACAGTAGCCACTGTGTCCTCCCTCAAAGCACCCCAGATCATAGAGGTGGTCATTGTATTTGTCATAAGTTTTAGAATACTCGGGTGTGGTAACCTCAATCTCCTCCACAGCCTCCGTCACATCCAGATATACCTGTTTTCCAGCTGGCAGTACAATGGTGTACGTCTCCCCATCCTCCATATCGATGTTTTGATTTAAAAAATAGATGGGATAATGACCTGTCGCCAGCTCCACAAACTGGTTCTGAACCTCCAGATGATCCGACTGGCTGATGTCCCAGCCGCGTATCTCCCGGTTCACCACAAACCCAATAGATAAAGCCCCATCATTTTGATACAGATTCAGGGGGTCCTCATAATCTACCTTTGTCATCTGGTAGAGGGAAGGTGAGTCTGTCTTGGATACAATATAGCGCAGTGAAAAATATCATTTACCAGCTTTGTAAAGCCATTATAGCCATTCTTGTTTGTCCTGGCCTCGATCCCCAGACTCTTGCACAGATCCACTGTGGCTGCCGGCATGGTTGAGGAAAACAGCACAACTCCATCCGCGCCCAGAAACATGTTCTCATTGCGCATTCTGGTGCTGTCAATGTCGCTTCTATAGAAATCCTCATCCCCTCTGCGCTCCATAAGCACCTCAAAGGCAGTCTGCTCGTCCAGATAAGTGCTTCTTCCGATGGTCCCGTTCATACACACGCCCACGATTCCTGTGGCGATCATCTCAATCAGCCCCATGGTAATAAATACGGTTTGGAATGAAAGCTTCTGTTTCTTACCCGTCTTTAACGGCTTTAAGGTCAGCAGAAGCACTCCATACAGGCACAGAAGCGCGATGGTGGACGCATAGGTGTAGAACTCCCTCTCCCCCAGTCCCGTGATTGCTGCATAGACCGTAAATGCTAATCCAGGCACACAGGCCAGGGGGATCCGAAATCTTGACAGATATTTTAGGTCCATCACCACATCAAAACTCATGAGCAGCAGCATGGCAATATAGATAAACGCAAAGCGGTTAGGCAGACCGTTCTGGACATGGAATCCATGCCATATAAAGTTCAGCACATTCACATTAAAGCTGGCATAGAGCAAGCCGATAAAAACCAGCTTTGCAGCCCTCTCCCGCTTGCTTCTTTTTATGGTCCAGAAGATATAAACAGGCCAAAATCAGAGTGGCCGTGCCGCAGAACGCATTGACTCCAATCTGGTCATCCGCTATGTTGATGGGTTCCACAAAAGCAAACTGGCTGGTCAACTGGGACATGTTCTGGACAAACAGCTTGATGGTCTCCGGAAAGGCATTTTCCGCAGATTCCGTAGTTCCCAGACCCAGATAGGCAGGTACCAGCACAATTGCAGCCATACCTCCTGCAATGAGGGCGTACCAGGCAAATTTTCCGCAGGATACCGCAATCTTTTTAAAAGTAATCTTCTTTGCAGAAATCCACAGTACCAGAAAATACAGGCAGGAAAACAGACAGAGCATGAACCCGATGTAATAGTTACAGAAAAGTCCGTAAAACAACGAGAGGCAGAACAATTTTCCGCTCTTTCCATTCACAATCCGCTCAATCCCCATCATAATCAGCGGAAGCATGGCAATACTGTCCAGCCACATGAGATTAAAATAGTATCCAATGATAAAGCTGCTCAAGGCAAACATAGCCGAAAACACGATTGGATAGTAGTTCTTCCCTTTGTTTCGGTGTACCAGGTAATAAGCCATAGTCAGTCCGCACAATCCGATTTTCAGAATAATGAAAAGAGCCATTGCATCCATCATATTGGCTTTGGGGAACAGAGTCACCAAAAAGTTCATGGGGCTGGCCAGATAGTAGGCAAAGGTGGCCCAGAAGTTAAATCCCAAACCGCCTCCAAAAGAGTAGAGCAGGGACTCACTGTTTACCAGCTTCTCATGAAATTCTGTAAAAATGGCAGATACTGGTGCAGGGAGTCAATGATCAGCACCCCGTGGTCTCGAAGGGAAGACCCCGTTGACAGCGAATCCCACAGCAACCGTCACAGCCGGTATTGCAAATCCCCAGATACAGCATCTCTTTTTTACCCGGCGAAAGGACAGCTCTTTCTCAGAATAGTCCGGGACTTTCTTTTTTTGTCGTTAAACACATAGAGCTTACTGAACACATAGTTGAGAACCAGCACCACCACCTGGATGAGCAGTTTCCCTATCATGTCATTCATCCCCCACACACAGCTGAGCAAAATTACACCGAAGACCTCAATAAACAGGGTACTCAGACGCATCCCGACAAACTGCGCCGCCTCCGACAACAGGGCTTTGATCCCTCTGTCCTGCTCTCAAACACATAGAGTTTATTCACCACATAGGCAAATAGGATGGCAAGTCCTATGGAGATAAAATTGGCTATAGTAATGTCAATACCGAGCAGTGTGCGGAGTATGGCGTAGGACACCAAGTTTACCAGCGTAGTGCATCCGCCAAAAAAGATATAGCGTACGGTCTCATTTTTAAAGAGTTTTTAATCATTTCTATCATCGTTATTCATCCTTTTTCACAATATCCCAGTGTGCTGTTGCTACAATCGCCTTTAAGTATAACGTTCTTACTATTTAAATGCAATTACATATTCCTTAACTCTTTCTGAAGCCAGAATGAATAAATATACTGCTCTTTCACACACATTCCTGTCATCTGCTCCAGAGCTCTGGCATAGTATTTCAGCTGCGCCGCGTACTTTTGCACTAGTAACCTTTCTCCTGCTGGGGGCACATAGTCTGTCTTATAGTCCACGAGGACAATCTCCCCCTCCTCGTAGAAATACGCATCGATAATGCCCTGTACCAGCACGGTGTCATCCGTTTCCCACTCAGGGCGCACCTCCCTTGCGGGCAGGCCCAGGACAAACTGCCGCTCCCGAAAGAGCGTTCCCTCTATTTGGGCGCGCTCCATCCGCCTTCCCAGCTCAGATTCCAAAAGACCGGCTATCTTAGGCAGATGTATCTGCCTTGCCTCCTCCCTGGTCAGTTTCCCCTTCAGGCACAGCGTCTCCAGCTGAGAGCTGAGAGCTTTTTTCGGTACTCTCCCCTGCAAAATCCAGGCACTCCAAAAACTTGTGGTAAATGGTTCCAAGGGCAGCTCCAGTCGCCTCCTTTGGCTCAATAAAATCCGGGATCAGCGGAACCACCTCCGGTTCCGGATACAATGCATACTCTTCCCCCTCATCTGCTGTCTGCCTCAGGCTCTTCAACTCAGATACTGTCATCTTACCATAGACTCCAATACCCGCCTGATAGGAATAGGAAAACCGCATCCTGCTCTGAAGGCTTTCTCTCTCCTCCTGGTCATACACTTTATCCACATCCCACTCCAAAAGCTGCTCCTTTGTCCACATCTTTGTCAGCTGGTGCGCTGCCTCCTCCACACCCAGATCACACATATTACAGATTTCCAGCCGAAAGCCCCCTGTACTTCCATTCTCAACCATGCCTGCACGTAAAAGCGGAGGAATGATCCAATCCAGATAGCTGCCAGCCACAGCGAGACTCCCAAAAGACAGCCTGTCCTCCTGTCCCACGCCTGCCTGCTTCCATCTCTTCATTCTGGATTCTCTCTTTGTCACGCTTCCGGTCAAGATAAGCTTCTCCTTGGCTCTGGTCAGGGCCACATAGAGGACTCTCAGCTCCTCCCCAGATTTTCATATGTGGTTTGCTTTTGAATCAGTTTCTTCAATAGCGTTGGAGTCTTTAGGCGAAGCTCAGGATCAATGCAGTCACAGCCCAGCCCTAAATCCGGATGCAGAGCCAGCCTGCTGCGGCTGTCCTGCTGGTTAAACCGCTTACCCATACCTGCTGCAATAACGACCGGAAATTCCAGCCCCTTGCTCTTGTGGATGCTCATGATCCGCACCGTATTCTCCTCTTCGCCCAGGGTACTGGCCTCCCCAAAGTCCACATCGTATTTCTGAAGCTGGTTGATATACCGTATAAAGTTAAACAGCCCCCGGTAGCTGGTGCTCTCATAAGCCATTGCCTTCTCCACCAGCATATCCAGGTTCGCCGCCCTCTGTTCGCCGCCCGGCATGGCAGATGCGTAATTGCGGTATCCGGTCCGGTCATAGATCTTCCAGAGCAGTTCGTGCATGGTGGTGTAAGGCGCCTGGCGCCTGAACTCTGTCAGCATCGAAAAAACGTTGCCAGCTTCCGCCTCAGGCATTCTGCCTTTCCCCCTCAACAGCACACTGGGGATAGGAGAAGCATGCCTGTGCAAACCTCTTCCCAGGGATAGAGCTTCGGATCATGGCCAGTTCCTCGTCTGTGATTCCCACAATAGGAGACCGAAGCACTGCAGCCATGGGGATATCCTGTATGGGATTGTCTACAATCTTCAGCAATGACAGTACCGTCTGTACCTCCAGAGCTGAAAAGTACCCGGTCCTGGAGCCTGTGTAGGCGGGAATCCCCATCTCACCCAATATTCTGGAAAATGTGTCTGCCCATCCCGAGACCGTGCGCAGCAGCACCACCACATCTTTATACTCGGCCGGACGGTATTGCCCGGTTTCTTTGTCCAACACTTGTTCCTTACCCACCAGGGCGCGGATACGTTTTCCGGCCATCCTGGCCTCCAGTTCCACAGCGGTTTCTCCTGCCTCCTCCACCGCCTCCTCCTCTGCCTCTAAGTCTAAAAAGGAGTATCTCAGCCTGCATCTCTTCCTCCGGCTTTCCCTCCGGAAACACGGCTCCCGGATAAAGCGCGGCCGCATCATCGTAATTCACATTACCCAGCTCATTTCTCATAATCCGACGGAACAAGAAGTTTACTGGTTCCAGAACCTGGCTTCGGCTGCGGAAGTTTCTGTGCAGTTCAATCTTCTGCCTGGGTCCGTCCTGTTCTGTGTAGGTGGCATACTTTTTCCATAAACAGCTCCGGCCTGGCCAGACGGAACCGGTAAATACTCTGCTTTACGTCCCCGACCATAAAAAACATTGTTTCTGCCCTCATGCTGTCTGGATACGCTGGTCAGAATATACTCCTGCACCAGGTTGCTGTCCTGATACTCATCAATCATCACTTCCTCAAACTGAGAGGAAAACTGCCGTGCTGCCTCCGTTGGAACCGCCCTGCCCTCTTTCTCCTCCACCAGGATGTCCAGCGCCATGTGTTCCAGGTCATTAAAGTCCAAAAGATTCTTCTCCCGCTTTTTTGGCAGCATACTGCCTGGAAAACTCACAGGCCAGATCCAGCAGCTCCTCGGCTTGCTCCCGGGTTTTTGCCAAATCACTGGCAATCCTCTGCACAGGCGCGTAAAAGTACTGTTCCTGAATCCCCTTAATGGACTTTTTCACCTGATCCCTGATCTCTTTGACCAACTCCCGCTTCTCCTCTGAGACAGCTTCATCCTTTTTTCTGGAGAGCACTGCGAATTTCCCCAAATGCGAAAAAGCTTTCTGAATACTCGGATAGCTTTCCGCCCCCAAAAGGGTCTTGAGTATCTTTTCATCTGAGCGCAGAGCCTCCTCATACATATAGGGGCCGTCCGGCATGGATGTCACATCGATTGCCTGACGTGTCTTCTCCAGATTGTCCTCAATTAACAGCCTCACATGGGAAAGCAGGCAGGGCATCCACCGGGCCTGCACCAGGTCCTTTTTTCATCCTGCACTGCGTAGGCCTCCCTGCAGCCCATCAGCCATTTTTCCGGCCAGGGATAGCTCATGGAAAACTCATAAATCTGAAGTATCAGGCTGCCCAGTTCCCGGTCAGACTTGCCCTGTGCATAGCACTCCACAAAATGATGGTATTTCTCTTCTTCGGAGGCATAACGCTCCTCAATGAGCTCCTCCATCACATCATTTTTCAGCAGACGGATTTCCCCCTCATCCCCAATGCGAAAGGCAGGGTCCAGATCAATCAGGTGGAAGTAATTTCTGATCACATACTGGCAGAAGCTGTGAATGGTGGTGATCTGAGCGTGGTGTACCAGAGTCAGCTGGCGTTCCAGATGTTCATTTTCTCCCTCCTCCAGTTTCTTCTCAATGGCGTCCCGGATTCGCTCCCTCATTTCCCCTGCGGCTGCATTGGTGAAGGTTACAATCAGCAGATGGTCAATATCCACCGGATTTTTCCCATCCATAATCATGGAGAGGATTCGCTCCACCAATACGGCTGTCTTTCCGGAACCCGCGGCTGCGGAGACGAGAATGTTTCTGTTTCTCAGTTCAATTACCTGCTGTTGCTGTGGCGTCCATTTCACTCCCATTCTGTGACCTCCTCCCCGATTCTGTTCCAAACCTCCTCCGCCTTGTACTCCTTCAGCCTCTGATACCGTGTTCCCGGAATCTTGGGATCAAATCCACAGACCTCCCGGTACTGGCAGTAGTCGCAAGCTGTACGCCCCTTTCGCTCATAAGGTACAGCCCCTGTCTCGCCCGCCAGAATACGGCTTCCAATATCTCTCATCTTCCCATTGACGTAGGCAGAGAGTTTGGAAAACTTCGCATCGTCTGCCACGCTGGCATACCGTGAGGGGCTTCCGTCCTTGTTGTAGGAAACCGGTATCACATTGGAATCCTTTACAGCATCTTTATCCATTTTTTTTCACGATCTCAGGGTCTTCATTAACCAAACCGTTCAGGCGCAGTTCCTTTAAGATCTCACGGTTAATCTCCTCCGGGGTCCTCTCCTTTCCCCCATCTAACACTGGGTCCTGCATTCGGTAATAGAAAATGCCCGCAGGCACTGCCTCCTTATCAGGGTGTACGCGCTTTTCCATCTCCATGGCTGCATTTAAGTAAACCACCAGCTGCAGCTGCAGACCATAATAAAGGGCCACCATATCAAAACTTGTGTTTCCGGATTTATAGTCAATGACCTTCACATAGACTTTTTCCCCGTCTACGCAGGTGTCCACCCGGTCAATCCGTCCCGTAAGCTTCATCCGGTCCTCTGCTGTGAGCGCAATATTCACTGCATCCAGTCCTTCCACTCTGGAGAAAGATGCCTCATAATTACTGGGCACAAACTGCCCCGCCTTCACCTGCTCGCAAAGAGCCCACACCGTCCTCTTCATAATCCGCTTCATCCTCTGGACCATATAGGCATTGCGGGCGCTGCTGTTTAAAATATCCCTCCGTACTCCCTGGCAGTCTCCTGGACACACTCCTCAGCCCACTGATCCCTGATGTCCTCGGGAAGGTCGAACCAGGTGTACGGGCTGCGCTCCACTCTCCTGGAAAACACTTCTATCACTCTGTGAAATATATTTCCCATATCCACAGGCTGAAATACATATTCTTCCCTGGGCGCTAGGGCAAGTCCATACATTACAAAATGAGAAAAGGCACATGCTGCAAACTGCTCCAGGCGGCTTACACTGTTTTCCAGCACACTCCCATACAGGGCCCTGGAGATCTCCCTGCCAAGCCCTTCCTCATCTCTGCTGGAAAAGGCGGCCTCCACCAGCCTTATAATCTCCTGTCTCCACGCCTCCTGCCCAAAATACCAGGAGTACAGCTCCTTCCAGGCTGCTCCGGGTTCCGATAGGGGCAGCTTCTTAAGTCCCTCCAGCAGATAAGGGATTCCTGCCCCCGCTGATGTGATACAAGCAGGGTCATTCTCCCTGCAGTCCTCATCCTCCACCGATATATCCGGAAACATTTTCATAATCCGGCTCACCAGATAGGAGGGCCTCATAGCCCCTCCGTCTGTCCTGGACTTGCTGTAGGACAAATACAGCATCCTGCTGGGCTTTGTCATGATCAGATACAGATAAAACCTCTGGATATATCCATTTCTCTGCAGCCAGGCGCAAGCTCCCACACCGGAGCCTGCCAGTGCTTCCCGGTCCAGCTCAGAGAGGATTCCGGCTTTGTCAGCTGACTGAGGCACCCATCCGTCATTCAGGCCCAGAAAAATCAAAGCCTTTATGCTCTTCAGTCTGGTTCTCTCAATGTCTCCCACCACCACACGGTCCGCGGTGGGGGGAATGATGCCCACCTTCGCCTCCTCAAATCCTGCCTCCAGGATCTGCGTATACTCCCTGAGTAAAAAGTCTCTCCTCCCCTAAAAAGCCCTGCCACCTGCTCCAGCAGGTGGATGACAATCCGATAAATCTGACTGTACTCTTTTGCAGCGTCCAGCTTCCCCTCTGCCTGAAACGCCTCCTCGTACCCTGCCAGCTTCTGCTGGATTGCATGCACTTCGATCAGGCGGTAGAGCGCTTGCGTCTTTTCCATCACCGTTGTTTTTCTGCTCCGTACCACCTTCGCAAAAGGAATGAGAGGCTCTGCCACTCTTTTTCTCAGTTCCTCACAGTAGGCGGTCTCCTCCTCATCCAGGGTTCTCGTCTTTCTCTCCCAGGGCTCCCGCCAGGCTTTGCTCCGCGGATTCCAGCTGCCAGCACATAGTTTTCCATTCGGTCCGTCTCCTGCTCCGTCAGCCCGCACAGCCCGGTTCTCAGATAGCGGAACATGCTTTCATAGCTGAAGTCCATTGCCGCTGCCTCCAGGGCGGACCGCACAAACTCAATAAACGGATTTAACAAAAGCTTTTTGTCTCATCAATGAACACGGGAATTCCCTGCTCCTCAAAGCCTTTGCCACATAGCTGCCGTAGGATGCCATGTCCCCTGTGATTACCGCGATATCCTGATACCGGTACCCATTTTCTCGAATAAGCTCCTGTATAGTTCTGGCTGCATAACGTGCTTCTGCCACAGGATTCTTTGCCGTGTGCACGGAGATAGAATCCTGCTTTTTAGAATAAACAGCCGCTTTCGGGCGCAGGAAATACTGCTCCAAAAAGCCCAGGGCGGACGACTCCTGAAAACGGCGCGCCCCTCCTCTCCCAAGGACCATCGGTTCCTCGATCTCTGTCCCTGTCTCCCGGGCAATCCTGGTCAGAGTGTGCACTGTCTTTTTGGTCAGGTAAAACAGCTGGTGTATCCCCTCACCTGAAAAGGGTCCTCCCCTGCATCAATAGTGAGTGCAATGCTCACCCTGCGGCAGCACTTTAAAAAGCTCAAAAACGAGGCGCTGCTGAATGGGTGTAAAACCGGTAAACTCATCCAAAAGCAGTACACTGTCCTTTAAAAGCTCTGATTGGTCCACCACCTGACAGAGCACGCTCAGCACCTCCTCAGCAGTGATATACTTTTCCCTCAGCTTTTCCCGAAAGGCCCGGTAGAGCACCTGCACATCCCGCAGTTTATAGTACAGCTGCGGCTTGTCCTCTGAAAAAGAAAGCATTTCCCTCCATCTGTTCCTGAGAGACATCATACGGTGTCAGCTCTGAGATCATGGATTTTACCCGGGCAATGTATCCCGGTTTCTCCAGATTGCTGCCCAGCACCTTCAGTTCCTCCCTGTGCTCCATTGCGGCTTTTCTCAGCAAAAGGCTCTTTCCCGTTTCCTCCAGCACACTTCTCTTATCCGCCCCCACTTCCTCAAACACCCGGTAAGCCAGCCGCTGAAAGCTGAGCACGTCGATATTCAGAATTCCTTTTCTGGGGTGCATGGTCACCAGTTCCTTCTGTGTCTGCATCGTAAACTGCTCCGGAACAATTACCAGAAAATTTCTCTCCGGATGTTCCATGGACTCCCGGATGATTTCCTGGTATGCCTGATAAGATTTTCCCGCTTCCTGAATTTCCAAAAATAAACTTTAAAGACATAGTCTGCTCCATTTTCTTTATTAACGCACTATATTCTATTGTAAAAAATAAAAAAGCTTTTTGAATCAATACGGAAAGTTTAAGTCCTTCCTATTGATCCAAAAGCTTTTCAAGTCAGTGCGTTATTTTCCAATCATTCTGAGAATCTCCGCTTTGGATTTGGCGCCGATTGAGGTTTCTACCGGTTGTCCGTTTTTGAATACCATGAGTGTTGGGATAGTCATAACCCTGTACCTGCCTGCCAGTTCCATCTCCTCGTCCACATTGATCTTTCCAATCTTAACGTCTGTGAGAGAGTCTGCCAGCTCTTCAATAATGGGCAGTACCATTCTGCACGGTCCGCACCAGGGCGCCCAAAAGTCCACCAGAACGGTCTCCTCTGCCTCAATACCTCTTTGTTGAAATTTTCTTCTGTCAAATGAATTGCTGCCATAGTGATAATCTCCTTTCCAAATTTGCTCACTGTCTATCTGTTTACTATCTTTTACTTTTTTGACAATCATTCTGCACTTTGTATTATAATCCTTTTTTCGCAAAAAGAAATATTTTTTGTAACTATTCAACAGGTCTGCGCATTTTTAATCGCTTCGTTTTCCCTCCATGGTCTGCTTCACAATGCTTTCCATCATATCCGCAGTCAAGGTGCCGGATACATAGCCGAATACATTGCCGTCCTTATCAATCATGAAGGTGGTGGGGAAGGCACTGATGCTGTATTCTGTAAAGATTTCACCAGTGGTATCCATTACAGACGGATACGTGTACCCCCCTCTCTTCCAGAAACTGCGTGATCTCCTCCGCACTCACATCGCTGTTCTGGGGGCGCTCAGATGTCTTTAGTTGGTAACCCCAAAACAATCAGATCTTCGCTGTTTTCCCCGTATTCCTCATACATTTTCTGGATGTCCGGCATCTCGCGCTGGCAGGGCCCGCACCAGGTGGCCCAGAAGTTCAGGAATACGGTTTTGCCTTTATAATCTGAAGCGTGTGTTTCCTCCGTTCTGATCCGTCAGAAAAAATCGGGCGCGGGGGCAGCTCGCTCTTCTCTGTCTGCTGCGTTCCACTCTCGTCTGTCTGCTCTGTGCTGGCCTCCCCTCTGTCTCCGTTAAACGGGCTGTTTCGCTGTCCTCCTGAGTCTCCTCAGAACTTTTCTCCCGTCTCCACCGAAGTCACAGACTCTGGCTGAGCCGAACCGCTGCCTCCCCAGAGGTATCCGGTCAGACCGTTCATCCACCCTGTAAAGGTCATTACACCCATTAGGAATCAGCAGTACCGCCAATCTTAACCGTATAGCGGATCACCTTTTGGTGACGCCGAAAATTTACGCGCTGGTAAAGAATCCACCGCCAGAAAGGGTGGTACAAACCCAGCATATAGACTCGATCAGCAGAAAAACCTGATGCTGGGGAACTGGCCGACGATGCCATCAACAGTACACTGGCCAATACCGGTCCCACGCAGGGGAGTCACGCAAAGCTGAAGGTGAATCCCAGCACCAAAGCAACCAGCGGGCTCATGGCCCATTTATCAGGCGAAACGGCAGCTTGTGCTCTCTCTCGATTGTTTACCAAAAACGCCCAGCTGATAAAGGCCAAAGAGAACCATTAGCAGTACCGCCGATGCGCACAAGAGCCAGATCCGGTTGCCTGAAAAATTTCCCAATGCGGTAAATCAAACCCCAGAAGTACAAAGGCAAA
>VOFB01002693.1_pt1 | contig 42423 bp, 62 predicted proteins | sample 5384141 | NCBI WGS metagenome assembly VOFB01 (sample SAMN12384721, study PRJNA508395) | human gut metagenome | isolation source: healthy gut A | host: Homo sapiens
TTGTAAGCTGGTTCAGTTACGTATTGCTTCATGGGCTTTCGTAAGCTCTGCTACCTTCTGCTTTGCCTTGTCTTCCTTCTCTATCAGTTCTGTAAGCTTCTGCTTCTGAGCTGTTAAAGTTGGTCTGCTGTAGCTTAATTGCGTCCGTTTGCAGCTTAATCTTACTTGTATAGCTCTGTCTTCTTAGCTAAGTAAATCTGTCTGACTCCCTAATGCTTTCGCTTGTGCCGCTTCTACCTTATATTCGCTGGTAACAAGCTTCATTTGCGTAAGCATTGATTTCATTTGACTGGTAAACTCGCTTGTATTCGCCCCTACTCTGAGACTTGCACCAGCCATTTATTACGCTCCTTATGTCTACTTTTTCCCGGTCATATTCGACTTGAAATACAACGTAGTCCAATAAGTCGCTTAAATCTGATTCTAAGCACTCCTTATAGCTGTTTCGCATACTCTTTATACATATCTGTAGGATAGCGTCCAGGTTGTCCCCGTATGATCCATATTTCTTCCTGCGTCGTCTCTTCGATATATCCATTTTTCCTGATCGTATTCATCGAACGCGCCCTACCCTGGTCTTCTTCCGGCACTCCGCCCAAAAGTGTACCAAGATACCGTATTTTTTCATTGACAGAAATATCTATGATTTCTACTATCGCTCAAACGTATCTATAATGTCTGCTACGTCCAGCCGTTCTATTTCTTCATTCTCTACCCTGTCGTTAAATACAGCCTGTATCACGGCAGCGTATAGCTCTAATAAGTCGTCTTCATCATCAGTACAGCTAATTCTCTCCATAAGCTTTATAAATCTTCGGTAAGCGTATGTCGTGATTCTGTATAGCCTTTTTTCTCCTTCCTCACATTCCAGGCAGTAGTCTATTACACCTGTGAGCTTAAATTTTTTTTGCGCCCGCGGCTTTCGTCCTTAAGCTTCTTAAGGATATTCGCGTTAATCAGTCGAAGTTAAAAATAATCTCTGAAACATCTTCTAAAAGATTCGTTCGCTTCTTCAAAAGTAAACTGATTATCATACACCAGTACAATAGTGTTAATCATTTCGTCCAGTTCCGCGTCTGTATAGGTCTGCTTCTCCGGTCGTGTCAGTCTTTCGTATACCTCGCGGAAGGCTTTATATTTCTTTCTTCCAATCTTTCCGCAATCGTATTCTTTGCCGCCGATTGTAATAATATTTGCTTTCCCGGTCTTTTGCTGTCTTTCCGCCTGTAAATTGCTCTTGTTTAGAATTTCCGCATTGATAAGTGAGAAATTAAGCAGAATATCCGGGATTTCGTCCAGCGCGTCGCTGGCTTCATCAAATGTAAACTGATTTCCGTATACCACTACGATAGACTCAATCATTTTATCTAAGTCTTCGTCTGTGAAAACCATAAGCAACTTCCCTTCTTTAAAAAAGCTGTCGAATGTCTCACAAAATGATCTGTATTTTTCTCTTGTAATTTTCCACTTTTCATATTCTTTATCGTTAATTGTTATTTTCATATTCGCACCTTCTTAGCGGTGTAGAATATGACACCCTTTTTTTCTCTTTTTTACGCTGCTACATCTGCTTTGTATTCCTGTACCGCCCGAACCATTCCGCAATAGCTTTTTTAGCGTTTGCATGTTCTTCAAGTAATTGTGATTCGTCCACCTTAAGCGCATAGAAGCGTTTTGCTTTTCCGTCTACGGTATCCTCTTTCTTTCTTGCGTAGAAAGTAAATGTAATCTTCTGTGTCTGAGCGGTCTTCTTGTCCTTGATTGTCTCGTAGGACTCTTCCGGGTGTTCTGCTTTTCCGCAATAGTACCATACAAATTCGTACTTCCCGTTGTTCTGCTTTGCCCGGAATCCTAAAGCAACTTCCTTCGCTCTGTCGCTCTCTGATTTTACCAGGTAGCCGGATTTATACAGGGAATCAAACAGTAACGCATAGTCGCCCGGTGTCAGTCTGTTTACTTCAACTCAATTTTCTTTTTACAAATGTTTCTGTAGTATCTCTACTTCGTCGTCACTGTATAAGTACTCTACCTCGAATGTCTCTTTAATAGTTGCCGTGATTGCTTTCGCCAGCCTGGTAGGTGTGTCTGCTGCATAGGTCGTAGCATCGTTTGTAGTAACTTCCGCTACACAGATATCCTTTAAGCCTACTACTCGGCTTCTCTCAATCGTCTGTTTATTTTCCTGGACTTTCATTACCTTAGTCTTCTCCTTCGGTATTTATCAAAAAATAAAATCGCGCTGCTTTATGGTATATTTTCGTATCCTGTTCATAATCATCATTTCCGCAAAATATAAAGGCCTTCTTAAGTAATTTCTTTATTTTCCGTTTCAAAAGAAAACAATCTTCTTCACTCCATATATCTACCTGTATATAGTATTCTTCTGCTTCGTTCTTATCGTCGCTATGGTTCGCGTCGGTATCCGTAATATAGTAAAAGTAATATGGGTATCGTTTATATCCTGGTTATACCAGCCTTCTTCTACGTGTTTTCCCGTTATACCTATTACATCTGCTATATACGCCGTTAAATCCAGGTCTTCGTTATTCGGATAATCCGCCATGATCTGCTTAAGCTGCTGCTTTTCTTCTTCACTCAGAAGTGCCATATTATCCCCTAACTTTTCCTTTAAAAACTTTCTCGTATTCTTCTTCTGCTATGCTCTTTAGTGCGCGATATGTCGGGCGCGCTGCTTCCAGCATGAATTTTTTAGGCTTATGCATCGTCGTACCCCATTCATGGAACTTCATGTAGAAAAATGGCGAAGTATCGCTTTTTTCCCAGCCTATGACTTCTCCATAGTTCCCACTTTGTGTCGTTCCCTTCTCCGGGACATTATCCGCCCCGTCCTGCTGCCCGCCGGATTTCATTTTTAGGGTTTTGCTTTTCTTCCTTATCTGCCCTTCCGATTCTTCTAAGCCGACTTTCCCGGCTTTTTACAATTTTTATTTAGGTCTTTCAGTTCCGACGCTGTAGCAAGCCTTTCTATTTCCCTGCTGCACTTCGTCCATTCCTTTGTATTTAAGGCTTCCAGTGCTTTGCAGTATCGCGTTTCAAAGTTCATTACATTTTCTAACTTTGCTTCCAGGGCGGTATACAGTTCTTTCCCTGTACAGGCTCTTTACTTCACACCAGCATTTTAAGTAGTCGTCCCACTTTTCTACTGGTCGCCCTTTTTCTACGGTTTTTGCCGCTTCTGTATCATTACATACATTTTGCCTACCCCACATTCGCTAGCTTATCCAGGATAGTTTGTGTTATCTTATCCTGTTTCGTGTTATTGCTTACTGTAGTTCCTCTTACGTCGTACATATCGCTTATTACTTTCTTCTGTAAGAGGGTTGCAAGTCTGCAACCTTTCTTATATTCTTCTTCACTACTGTATTTATCTTTTTCACGGTATGCAGTACCCACACAACCGTCTATATATGCTTCGGATATATCTATAAGCTCCGTGATATAGTCGTTATCATCGTCATAGCCTACCCTTAAATATTCCTTTGCTTCCTGTAATGTGATCGCCATAAGCCACTACCTACGCTGGCGTGAACTCTACTTTAAAGTCTGCTCTTTCGTCCAGTTTCTCACAATCAAAGCGCTCCTGTACTTTTAACGCCAGTTCGTCAGATTCAAAGAATACAGATTTGTCCGTGGATACTGTATAGCCTTTTTCTCGAAGAATTTAACCAGCGCATACAGGTTTACTACATAAAAATCATTTTCCTGTAGCGCTTGCTGTAATGTCTGCATCACTCAGTGTAATAAGTTCTTTACCCTGGAAATATTCCTTACCATTTACTTCTTTAACCAGGTCTAAGTTTCTTCCGTTCTTGTCTTCCTGGGACTTCAAGTACACGCTGCCGGAAAGATTTGTAATTACTACTACTCTTCCTCGAAGTGTAGGTAATACTCCGTCAATGATTTTCTTTACATCTCTCCAATCTTTCGCACCTGTAGACTTGTCTACCGCACTTCCTTATACAATCTGCATAATTTCATCATTTTCAGTATTAACCCCAGCTTCCCGCGAAGTCCGGCTTAATAACTTCCTGTACGATATTAACAGCTTCGTCTTCCTGTAAATCGTTTGCAATCGGTACAAGTGCGCCGTAGTTTTCAATGTTGTACTGGATATCCTCTGTATTTGCTGCTTCTCCTGTAAGCTTTTGTACCAGATTTATACTTTTCAGCTTTTTACCGCCGATTTTTGCGAACGGCATTTTGCCATGATTAGAACTTGCTTTAATGATATGGCAATGGTTTTTAAGACTCGGGAATCCCGCTCTTAATACCTGGATATCGTTTACAAACTGTTCCGGCAGAATAGCGGCGTTACCGTCAATATTTACGGCTGCTCTTTCTTCGTCTGTCAGTGTTGCCTTTCCGTGTAAAGCAAATTTTACGGCAGCTCTCAACTCGCTTACTGCTCCTGTCGATCTGCTTTCTTTCTGTTTCTTCTGTCTTCCCAGGTCTTCCCACTCTTCGTCGTCCTCTGCTTCTCTTACCGCAAGCAATTTCTGTAATTTTCTCTTTTCTGCTAAAGCTTCCTCTGCCTTGTCCGCGTCTCTGCTTTCCAGGTATCCGTTAATTTCCTCTGTTTTCTGTACAATCTCTTCTCTTAATTCCTGTACTGTCATGTGGTTACTCCTTGTTATTTTCGTCTGCGATTTCCAAAAGTCGCGCTTCTTTTCTCAGCTCTTCCAGCCGTTTCTCTTCTTTGGTATCTGCTTTCATACGTTCAAAGCTTCTACAGTTAATTTGTGAACTGTCATAAGTGGGAACGTACACGGCTTACTTCCAACAGCTCCGCTTTTACAACACTTCTTTTGTACATTTCTTCGCCTTCGTGCTGTACTTTGCTCCATTTATCTTCTAAACAGATAAAACCGAAGCTACTACCGTCTACGTCTCCACGCTTCACGCTTTCCCGTACATCGTTTCCCCATGTGTTATTAGGTAAATCAATGTCGTAATTCAGCCCGGTAGTATCCCCCATGTTAAATCTGAGTGTATCCGTCTTCGTGCTTCCAAGTGGTCGGCTTGTGTCGTGATTCCATAACGCTTTTATCTCGCTGCCGTTCTCTTTGCATCTGCTTAAGCTTTCATCGAAGCACCCCGCGGCGATTTCCTCTAAATATTTGTCGCCCCAGCGGTCAGTAATAACTACAGGCGTATTATACTTAACTGCATAACCGCCAATCGTGCGGCTTTCTTCGCCTTCTGCTGCTCTCACTTCAAGCGGTATCCCTGGTACGCTACATAATTTCTTCTTTCCTGGATTTCCGCCGCATCTTCTGTACTGTGTGTGTTATTCTCCGGCATTTCCCTTTGTGTCCTTTCCTAAGTCCTTAAGCTTAAGCACACCAGCATTTACTATAAGGTCGTCCCCGTCCTCTGTAGTTTCCCTTCCAAGCTCTAACCTGGCTTCGTTCGGTTTTATGATTCCGCCCGCCACGTAAGCGCATAATATTTTTTGCTGGGTTTCCGGCGAAGAACGCAAAATAACATTTGTGTTATGCTTCGCTTTATATCCTTGTGCCCTGTCGTCTTTTGTTAAGCAGCCCCACGTTACTTCCTGTTCGATAGATTCATACAGGATAAGCAGTGTATCCACCAAAAAGCTTAACTGCTGCTGTTCTAGCGAATTATTATTTGTGTCTTTCAAGTCGTTAAGCTGATACATTTTTATACCAAATAGCGCCGCGATCTGACTTATAGACATTCTTCTTATCTGCTCATACTGTGCGTCTGCCAGGGATAAATTTACGGGTTGTACATTAAATCCCGCCGGAACTGTAAAAATACGTTTTCCTTTGCTGTACAATTTTCCAAACTTTTCCTGTATCTTTTTAAGCTCTTTTTCGTCCCTTATGTCGCTTGTAAGCTGTATTACCATTTTGTTAGTCAATCCATTATCAAATAACGTGTTAAGGTAATTCTGTGCTTTAATCTGTACGTCTATCGTGCTTTTTACGATAGTCCTTACCGCTTCCGTGTTAATTCCGTCCATAGTAAAGCCTTTGAATATCAGCAAATCCTCATAAAAGGCGCTTTCGTTCATTCCCGTACCTGGTACTTTGAAATCAACTAAAACTTTATGCTTTTTGGTTGATCTGAGTACACCCGCATCGTCTATAGTGATTCCTTCTATCGTGCAAGGGTACAAAGCTTCTATTTTTCCTTTTCTTCCGTACACTTTTACCGCTCCGGCTATTCCTTCGTGTTGCCTGGTGGCTTCTATTGCCTTCCAAAAGTCTACCGCCGTCATATACGGGTTTGGTCTTAAACTCAAAAGCTCATATAACGGTGTTCTTTGCCCTTCTTTTCGCCTGTTTCCGTGTCCTGGGTAAGATATAGCGGCGTTTTCGCCACTGCTTCCGACAGTTTTTTATACAGGTAAGTAGGTTGCTTCCTTCATTGCCGCCGCTGGTTGGTCTTCTTCTATCCCGAAAACCTTTAAAAAAGCTTTTCTTCGTCCGTAAGTCGCGGCGTATCGTCTACTTCTTCGCTTTTTTTCCAAAAATCAAAAACATTAACTTTTACCGCTCCTTACTATCATAATCGCGACTGCTGCCAGCTCAGCAGCTAAAACATACATACCGATATGGGGGTTTATGTCGTATGTCGTCCCAAACACTACCGCCATAGCTGCCAATAATAGCCCGTCTGCGATCACTATTTTTTTTTCTTCATGTTTTTAACTTCTTAAGCATATTTTTTTCCTTCTTACATCGCGTCCAGGTATTCCACCGGGTTATAGTGTTCAATACCATTTTCTTCGATGCACAATAGCAAGCCCATAAGCATGGCTATTACACCGTCGATTTTAAATTTACTTTTTCTTCTTACTGTACTTGACTCTAACATTTCGTCGTAAACTGCTATACAGTTTTTTCGCCATAAATCGGAAGCACTCATTTTCTGCAATAACCAGCCTTTCGTCTACTAATAGGTTCTCAAAATCGTTAATAACCTGTGTCATAGTCTTAGTTCCCTGTCCTATTGGGATAACGTCCCAGCGGTCTTCTAATCGGTTTATGATTGTTGTACTTCCCCACTGGTCGAAGCCTATCTGTTCTATCCTGTATTTTTCATCCAGTTCTACCGCATGGTCTAAGAAGCGTTCAAAATTTACATATTTTCCGTCTAAAGCTATCAAATCGCCTTTTTTATCCAGTACTCATAAGGGTTATTGTCCTTATGCTGCCTGTAAGCTACCGTTTCTTTCTGGCGTATACAGGTACGGCACTACGATAAATCGCCCGGTTGTCTCTTCATAAAACACCAGGACAAAGCCCGTAATATCATTTTACTTGATAAACCCAGTCCACCCCAGCACTTCCAGCCTTCTAAGTCTTTCGTGTCTACCTTTTTCTGTACACAAAGTCCCATAAGTCCATATTTATAGCGCCTTTTTCATGGTCTAACGCTACGTGCTGGTTTAGGGAACATACGCCTAAACATATTTTCCTGTAAAGGCATAAGCCGTATACGCTTCGCATAGTTCGCCAGGTCTTCCAGCTTCCTAAATACTCCTAATGCCGGGTTCGATTTATACCATTGTGTTTCGTCCTCTACATTACAATCTTTATCAGCTTCGTAAATCCTATAGTAAAAGCTCGGGTCGTTCACTTCCCCGGCTTCTATTTTCTTCGCCATAGTGCTAAAGCTGCATTTCCGGGTTTGCCGGGTCTTCTCCACTGGAAGCCGTTGTAATTGTCATTATTAGCGGCCTCGTCCCATGCTCCCTGTCCCGTTCTCAGCTTTCCGTACATTTCGTCGTTTTTTGCCTGGTGTATCTCGTCCAGGACAGCCACATAATCGTTAAAACTGTCGGCGTTGTCCGCATCTGACGACAGTACCATAAGCTTATTACCGTTATCTTTTCGTATAATGGTCTTCGTGCTGCTCGTAATCTTACAGTAGCGGCGTAGCGTCTTATTTGCTTTTATGAAATGCTCTACCGTTCCGTACAGCTCGCCCGCCTGTTTGGTCGTATTTGCCGTTAAAATAAAAAGCGCGCCGAAGATATGCCGTTGACAGAAAAAGAGATATACTACTATAATCGCCGCCAGGAATGACTTACCATTTTTTCGCGGTATATTTATATGTGCTTCTCTATGTTTCCGCTTGCCGTCGCTCCTTCTCTTTACGCATAGGATTTCGGTTATTATTTCAAACTGAAATTCTAATAAATCAAAGTTTCGGCTTGCTCCTCTATCATTGGTCAACTTCGACACGAACTTAAATACTTTCTTTGCTTCCTCTACATCGTAGTAGTATTCTTCCGTATCCCACTTCTTTTGTAACTTCTCCAACCAGGCAGCTAAAAGCAGTTCCTTGTTAATCATGTGCTATCATTCCGTCCAGCTCCGCGTCTATGCCGCCGTCGCCTTGTGCGCTCTCCGCTTTCATTCTCTCTGCCGCGCCGCTGGCGTTAATCCTAATTCTTTTCGCCCAGGCTCTCATTTCCGTCTGTGCTTTATTTGCTATGCTTACTTCTGGTCTTTGCTGTTCGTAACCATTATCGCCCACTTCCATACTGTAGCCTTTTTCGTCTATGATCTGTTCGCATTTCTGCCACTTTGCATAATTCGTACAGTAAGCTTCCAGGGCTTTAAGGTCTTTGTCCGTAAATTCTTTTCTTCTTCCGCGAAGATTTTTGCTATCCTTCGCCACTCTTTTTAGCCGCATTACTTAACCACTTCGGGCAAGGTTTCGGCTTGTTTTTTTCTGTCTTTTTTTCTTCATTCGCCATACTGCCACCTTCTCAGACACCCCCCTATACAAAAAATCGGCGTTTTTTTTCAAATCAACTTGAACTCGGGACTTTTAAAAAGAAATAAAAAGTTTTTATATCCCCCCGCTGTCTCGAACTCGCGCCGGAAGCGCTGTAGCATATCGTAAAGCGTTCGCTGCATCTTCTTTTTGCCATGTAGCCGCGGTCATATTTTATGTATGCGCCTGTGGTTCGCTTCGCTCAGCCCTATTACATTGTTCTATCAAGTCGTCTATGCCATGCTTCCGTAACCTCTTCTATGTGGTGGTACTGCTCCGCTGTTATCACTATTCCCGTTGTGTAGTATTCAACATATCTACGCCAAGTTGTGCCGCTTCCTGGTTGGCTCTGAACCCTTCCCAGGCTTTGCTATTATAGAACTGCTGCCGCCGGCTTCCTCTTTCGTTCTCCATACGCTTACGCTTGTATTCTCTGTACTTCTCTCTGTCCGTGTTCTTATGTCTATCGCAATACTTAACCCCAGCTTCTACTACCTTGTGGCAGCCCGGTAACTGCATAACTTCTTAAGCATTTCTATCTTTCTTTCATAGTGCCGCCCTGGATTTCATGCGGCACTTGGGAGGTTTAGACAAATAAAAAAAAGAAGAACCAGGCAAGGTACTTTCCTTTACCTAATTCTTCTTGCGTTTGTACCTATAGATTACCATAAAGTTTATTTAGTTTCAATTTTTTGTTATGTTTTCTCTATAGTTTGCTGAGTTTTTCCACGCTTTTTCCTGGTCGCTGGCAGTCCGTGTATACGCTTCCAGTTATTACTCTTGTCCCGGTTCTCGCGTAACAACTGCTGCCGCCTTCGGCTTCGTAAGTATTCCCTGTCTTTCTTCCTCAGTGGGTATACGCGGCACTCTTTTATATTCGTTATCTTTTCCATTATCATTACTTCGTTTCTTCTCCTACTACTTCCAGGTTAATAGGTTCTATCATATCGTCCAGCATAGCATAGTAAGGCTTCTTGTTTCCCGGTGCTGCTTTCAGATTCACATAACGGAAGTGTACAAAGTAGGCGTACATATCGTCCGTGTTTGGCAGCTTCCGTATTTCCTTTACCGTTCCTATCTTTCCCAGGATATGCTTTAATATGTTTCTGTCTTACGCCTACTTCCTTAAGCCTGGCTTCGCTGCATACTACTTTTTACTCTTTGCCCTTTTCTAATCATTCTCTTTACCTCAATGTCCTGTAGTTCTGAATGTGTGATACTCTAAATAAACTTGTCATGCAGTTACCCGCTTCGTCTGATAAAAATAATAGTTCGGCTTTAAATGCAAATTGAATATCATTATATCTTTCTTCATTCGTCTTATGTAAGATTCCTGTAATCTCTTCCCCGTCGAATAATCTTAAATACATCTTTCTTCCTAAATTTGCTTCCAGGTCTTTTCTTGTCATTTCTTCCTCTTTCCGTGTCAGATTCTGACACCTTTTTATTTTTCTGCTTCGCCTAAGTATTCCTCTTTTTTCCATTTGTCCCGGTAGGTCAGCTTCCTTTTTCTCCGGGTCTTACTTTTATTCCCAGGATACACCAACCTTCTTCTAAGCCCGCTGTAGTCTTCCAGCATATATACAATATCTGCCTTTATCTCTCTTCCTGTATTGCGTCCGTCTTTGAACTCCATAAGCTCTAATACGTCGCCTTCCTTGTATCCTCGGTCATTCTTCCGAAGTTCAAAGCTTTTTCTTACCGCTTGCCACATCATCAAAGTACATAGCCGCAAGCCGTATAATGTGTGTCTTCGGTTCTGCTGCCGCCGCTTCGCTCGGTAGTGTCTCCATTTTCTTATCATCGGACTGCTGCCGTAGCTTCGCTTTCGTATCCCGGTCTATTGCCGCCTGTTCTTCCTCATACTTTTGTTCTTCTGTCTTCTCCGCTTCTGCCTTATTCGTGTACTTATCGCACTTTTCGCAAGTTCCCGTTTTTACGTTACACTCACTGTAGTACAGGCAAGAATAGCATAGGCTCGTAATGCTTTCCGGGTGTGCTGGCTCGTAATCGTCGCCCGGCTTCTTTTCTGCTTCCTTCTTCTCTTTCTCTTCCTTTACCATTTCCCGGACATCTTTACTTAACAGCTCCCCGTTTTCAATAACTTCATGCTGCTTTGCTTCCGGCAGCCTGGACGTTTCGTAAGCTGTAGAAAGTTTATTTTTCCGTCCAAATGCTTCACTTACCTTCTTCGCACAAATTGTTATTGATACTGTTGATCTGATTTATTTTACCTGTAGACTTCCCGGTAACATTCGCTATATAGTCTCTCATTTTTCCCTCTATAGTCAGTTCCCCGGATTCCCTGGCTTTTTACCAGGTATTTTGTAAACTCAGCTACGCCGTTCGTTAATTCCCAGTCGCTAAGCTGTCGGTTAAAGATATTTGCACTATGCAATGTCAGCATAAACAGGCTTTCGCTCATTTCTTTTATCTTACAGTCCACAAGCTTAAATTCGTCGTGTCCGCGCTCGATATTAAGGACTGCTGCCGCTGTACGTCTATGTCCTACTATTATTCTGTCTTGCCCGTCTACACGCCCTACTATGATTTCCTGTAGCTGTCCGACTAAAAGCATATTGTCCGCCAGTTCTTCTATATTGTCCTGGCTATACTTGTTATTTTCCGACGGAATCAGTGTACGCGGGTCTGCGTACCTTTCTGTAGTCCTTTGCAAAAATAATATTTTTCTTGCTGTTGGCGTTAAGTCTGTCGCCTATGCCAATCTTTCCCATTGCTCTATCTCCTTTCTGCTGTACCTAAAATTTTAAACTTTTGCTTTTTCTTCTTCCCAGTCGAAGTCTACATTGCATCTTTTAATTGTTCTGTTGTCTGTCGTCGTTTTCTGTTCCGAACCCTACTGAAGTAATTGTCTGCTTCTTCCTGATTTCCAAACCTTTTTATTATTACATTTCTTCTGTCTGCTATGCGGCACTCACATTACGCCTTTCTTCCCAACCGTCGCACCTTCCGCCCTTGCGTAATACGCCGCCCACGCGCCTCCTGTTCCCGGCGCTGTCCACGCTTTTATACGTTCCCCTGCATGTATCGCACGTTACTTCTGTCTCACTTCCCTGTATATTCCCACTTTGTTATCTTCTTTCTACTGTTCCCCTATTTTTTCTCCTGGGCTTAACCGTATCCCTTTTCTTTTCGTCTTCGCTTCCTTCGTATCCGACTTCGTACCCAGTTTGTATCCGTCAACAAAGCCACCTATTTACGCTCTTTATTCCGTCTTCATGCCCTTCCCGGTATCCATCAGTCTTACTTGTCTAGGAGTCCGTCCTTCAGGCCTTCCTGGTTTTCATCCGTCTATAAAGCCGATGCTATACTTTTGCCAGTAAACCCTTCTTAATGTTTCCTTGAACTCTCAAACATCTTTACGCCCTACTTTTCTCCAACTCCTATAAACTTTCTTGACATTCTGTAAAAATGTTGACTTTTCCTCATTGGGATCCCCTGATACATTTGTTGTTCTTCCAGCACAAGTCTCTAACTGCTTAAGGCTGTAAATTTCTTCCTTAATCGCGTTCTTAAGTCCACTTATGAAAATTTCTTTTGCCCGTGTGTACTTCGTCATTAAAATTAAATTTGACTTATTCCGTAGATATGATCTATGTATTTTATTTTTTCCACCTTCTACAATAAGATACGGGTTGTTATTCTCTCTTCTGCCGTCTTCGCCTTCCGTTTTACTTTTTCAGTCTTACCGCATAAATCATTTTTTCATTTCGTATAACTATTGTTTCTTCAACTTTTTCATTTTCCTTATCCTCTTTTCCCATACTCTAATACCAGGTTCTTATAATCTCTTGTCGCTGCGCTTCTCGGTGTTGTCTCTAACAGGCTTTGCCCGTTCTCATACGTCCACGCTGTTACTTTTTGCTTGCTATATCTGATATGCATTATTAAATACGTCGTATTTGCTATTTCTTAAAGCTTCCTCGCCTTTGATTACATCAATATCCTTTGTATACATCGTTACCAGGCAGCGCGCTTTCCAGCTTTCGTGATACGGTCTGATTTCCTGTATAATGTCGTCTAACTCTTCCATACCGTCTAAAGCGTTCTTATCTGCCTTAATCGGTATAATAATGTCTTCTGCTGCTGCCAGGGCGTTAAGCACCTCTATTCCTACTCCCGGGTGACAGTCAATAATACAATAATCGTAATCTTCTTCCACCTGGTTAAGTACGTGTCTGATTCTTCCCATTTGGTCGCCGTCCTTATCTGTTATAAGGTCGTCTGCTGCCGCTACCAGGTTCATATTAGACGGATAATATCCAGCCCCCAGCGTCCGCTCGGTACAATTACATCTTGCGCGAACAAAATCGGTTTCTAAGCACCTCTTCCATGCTCAGCGCGTCATAGCTGTGCTTTTCAAAGAATTTTGTAACTGCTGCCTGGAAATCATTGTCAATCAATAATACTTTCTTCCCGTGTACCTGGCTCATAATCAAAGCCATGTTAATAGCTGTTGTACTCTTTCCTACTCCGCCTTTTAAATTTACTACTGCTGCTGTTCTCATTTTCTAAACCTACCCTTTCTGCGGCGGCAGCGAAAAGCCCCGCCGCTGTTGCTTTTTGTTGTCGTGTTACGTGTGTGATATACTATTTTTTCCTTGCTTTGCCATAACCATAAAGCAGTTACAAGCGTTTTCCTCTTTCGTACTGTTCTTTATGTTGCTGGCATCAGCCCAGGGCTTAATATGTCGTCTACCGTCCGCCCCTGGCAGCCTTTGTTATCGCATTTCCGGCAATCTATACCGCAAAATCCTATAAACCGTTTCTTGTTTACCCGTTCTGTAATCTTTGCTTTTTCCTTCGGGTATGTGTCGCTTACTATTTCCAGGTCGTCTATAGTTCCTTCCAGGTATGCAGTTATAAGCTCTATTGCCGCTTCGCTGCCGTAGACTACAACCGCCTTCCGCCAATGCTGTTTATCATATCTACAAACTTAAGCTGATTATCTGAGCTTTGCCATTTCCTACTTTCAGCTCTACATACAGGTTGTTATACTTCCCGGAAGCACACGGTAAGCAGATATCACTTACGCCTGGCTTCATGCCCTGGCGTTTCAATTCTGCCCCAGCTCTTGCGCTTCGCTTCCCTTCATTCGCTGCATGGTACATAGCCTTGCTGGGTATTTGCCCTGCTGCCAGCGCGCCCAGTCAAATATAAGGCGCTGTGCCTGGTCTTCTGATTCTGTTATATTCATTCTCCTAAGTCGTCTCCTGTAATCGTCAATATTGCATCCGATGCTTGCCACTACCACAAGCCACCACATAAGCCCCACGGTTAATGTAGTCCCAACTTGCGCCCATACAAGCGCCGCCTTCTCTTTCCGTGTGGCTTCTCCCGGTAGTAGCCCTGTTCCTTCTTCCTGCATTTCTTCCCGCATCTCGTCAACGTCCAGCCATAACAGGGCGAAGCAGAACGCTACAATAGTCCCGGTAAGATAGATTGCTTTAAACATTTTCTTCCTTCCCTTCGTCCTTGTCTTTCTCTGCTGCCCGCTCGGCACTTTTGCAATATATGTACCTACTGCCTTTTTGATCTCGTCCACCTTCTCAGCCGGGAACGTGCCTTTTAATTACTTCTTCCTTAGGATTTCGTCCATAGCCTGTCCCGCCAGTGCGATACCTTCTACTAAGCCCTGTTCGTAACCGTTGTTATAGCTCTTGTCGGTTACTCTCGTTAAATAGCCGTCCAGCTCCTACGGCTCATTCTCTTAATTTTTCTTGCTAAGTCTCTGTCAATTCCTAAAGTTTGTCCCATTCTAGTTCTGTCTCCTTCCAGGTTTGGTTGATTTTACAAATGTGTAGGTAAAGAATGTATAACCTGTCTTTCGGTATTCCTTCCTGTACGCTGTTGCCGTCCAGGTAATAGGACTGCTCCAACTTCTTCGGAAGTCTTGCGATACGGTTATACCAGCCTTTGTCTTTTACTGGCTCTTTCCTTAATACCTTCGGTTTCCTTAAGTTCCGTGAACTATTCCAGCGCTTTCCTTGCAGTGCGTCGGGCTTTAACATTCCGTCGCTTTTGCTTTTATCAGATATGACGCTAATTTAGCGTACTGTCCTGTATCGTCTAGCGGGTTGTGGTGTGTCCTTCCTCTTCCCTTCCAGCACCGTACTATAGCTTGCTGGCTTATCTCTTCGGGTGTATTTATGACTAAGTGATGATGCAGCGCCTTTCTTCCCGATCTCCATTACATGAATGTGGCTTGAACGGGATACCGTGACGCTTATACAGCTCGCATTTCCCTTAAGAAGTCGTCTGCGTCTTCCCGCATCTGTTTTCTTCCGGCTGGTCTTTCTCTTTCTGTAGTCTAGTACCAGGTGTGTATCTCCTTCCTGAAATTCTCATTTATCAGCCTTCTTAACTTCTTCTCTGCTGCTCTTTTATTCACTTTAATCTGTTCTTCTTTGGTAAGTGCCTTCCTCTCCCTCTCTTTATCCCCTTCTTCCCCGTATCTGCTGCTATAGTACTTCATTACCTCTACAGTTCTACCTGCCTGTACTACCTTATGATGTATGGCATATCCTAACTCCTGTTCCTAAAGTTAATACTTTTATCGCCTTAAACTGGTAAACCCCCTTGAATTTAAAGGCTTTCCAGTTGCTTTTTCGCCGGATATTTGCTATACTATCTTTGTGAGTTGAAGTACAGCTTTGTACGCAAAGCCGCTAAGTTATTTCCGATAACCTAGCGGCTTTTCTTTTTGTCTTTCTCTGTTTTCGGGTGTATGTGCTTACGCTTCTTTCTTTAACTCCGCTGGTGCTACTACCTGGTATTCCTCAATACTCAGCTCGTAACACGTTCTAACCTCGGTTTCCCCTGTGTTCCAGCTCTTTTGTATACTCCCCGGCTCTGTAAACGTCCGCGCACTTCGATACAGTCCCCTACATTAAGGTTATCTGCTGCCCTTGCCGCTGTTCCGTTCCATGTGATCGCCGGGATATAATCGCTTACGTTGCTTTCGTCGTCTTCACGCCAGCACGCTAAAATCATATCCGTAATACGGATACCGCGCGGCGTAGTCCGCATATCGCCCTTTTTACATACGAACCCGGTTAAAACTACCCCGTTCTTCGGTATCTCCTTCGTATTCCTGGTCTGTAATCTCCTGGGCGCGCACTGAAATATATAACTTGCTATGTTCTTTTTCTCTGCTGCCTGGTTCTTCTTGTCATGTTTCTTTCTCTTTGTTCTGCTGCCGTCAGTGTCCTTCCGTTTGATATTTCTTTGTACGGATTCTTCCAGTAACCAGCAGCTTACAGTCTCAACAGGTCTTTTACCTGGTCGATTGCTGTTAAGCTCTCAAAGCTGGCGTACCTTCTTCTACGATTACCTGGGTAATATCCTTAATGCCGCTTACCCTTTCTGTTGCCATGTTGAACCCGTAGTAAGCTACTCCGCGCTTATCTACGCTTACCTGGTGCGGATACTCTAAAGGCTCTCCGTACAGTGTTATATAGTTATTCATCGGTTTTACTCTCCTTCTCATTGCTTTTCGCTTCCCAGTACTTCCCCTTGCTTTCGTAGTACAGTTTGTACATTCCTGGCGACCACTCGCCCGTCTCTATTGCACTTTCCATACTCACGCACAAGCCCATATACTCTGTAGTTTCATACGGGTACGTGCCGGAAATATGTATACAGCCCTGGTATTCTCTCGTAACCCCGGTATCGTCTGTAACGGTAATCGTTCCCCAGGCGTTTTGTTCTGTCTGAATCTTCCCGGATTCCGGCGCTACTGCTGTTACTTTTGGCTGGTTCTTTTGCAATGATCGCGGTAAGCAGTACAATACAACATATTGTGATAGCTCCCGCGATAGATTTATCTACATTTAGTTCTTGCCCCGATGATTCCTAATAACATCAACGCAATCATTACACCTAAAAATATTTTCAGTCCTAACACTCGGTCTTTACCTTCCCATTTACTACGGAAATAGCCAGGTTCTTTTTAAATTCGTCCTGTTTTTCTTCTTCTGTACTACTTCCGGGTCGTCCGGGTTCTTTGGTTCTGTTCTGGTGTCTTAAGTCCGGGCGTTCTGCTGCTAAGTACCAGGGTAGTACCGTAGATATCACAAAATGCTTCTGCCCGCAAAGCTAACATTCGTGTTCGGTGTTGTCCTTAAGCCCAACCAGCACACGCCCACACCGAAACAAGTGCTTATGCTTCTTGTTTTTCAAGCTTCCAACTCTTTTAGTGTCATTTCTTCGGTTTTCCTTTTCTTCCGGCGTTTTCCTTCGCCGCCAGGAACATTTAGTAGCAATGTAGACGGCTTTCTGCATCGAAGTATCAAGCTGTCCTACAAGTTCCAGCGCTACGTCTGCTCTTGCTCTTCTGTTTATCAATGCTCATAACTGCCGCTGCCATATTTTCGCCCCTTTCTTCTTTTTGCCCCGTATCCGAAAGCCATAACCAGTGTAGCCACCGTAGCCGCGTTCCTCTTCTTCGTCGCGCTGCCCGCTTACTTTCACGTTCTGCCCGGTATGGAACACATGATAATACTGTGTCTCCTTCGTTCTTGCAGTTGCTTATTGCTGTGCATTTGTTTCTTGCTGGTACTAACCTGGTTTCTACTCTCCGCTTTCCTTCTCAATCTCAACAACCCATTTTTTTTTCACACTGCTTCGTTCTCCTTTTCTTTGTTACTTTTTCGCGATTTTACCTATAAACAAGGGCTTTACGGACTGCTGCCACAGTCTTTTTATCTTTGGTTCGTGCTTCTGATTCTTTTAATCTCTTCCGCTACGTTCTTAGAAGTCCGCTGCTGTAATAAGTTGTCACTGATCTGATATGTGTACTCACTCGAACCAGGAAGCTTTATGGCTATTCTATCGGAAGTTGCCCCATTTGCATAGCAACCCGGATAAATTGCGGCGAAACGCCTATTTCCGCTGCTTCCGCTGGTTTTATGTTGTTTTCCCTCAATCTATCCCGCCTTTCTATGTAATATCCGCCCTCTGCATTTTCCCAGGCTTGGGACTGGCTACCGTGGTAGGCTGCATTACGGTTTTAGTATGCGAAATTACCAGGCGGCGCGTACGATACCTTTTCATATTTTGTATTTCTCCTGTTCCGGCTTAATTTACTGCGTAGTCGCTTTTTTTTCTCATTAAAAAGCAGTAGAAAAACCTGTTATACGTCCGTACACTCTCTAGCTGGAAAATTACCCGCTGCTATTTTTATCACAGTATCCAGCTTAAGCTCTTTGCTTGCTTGCCGCTGCTGCAAGGTAGCCAACCTTGCTACTAATGCGCCGTGGGACTCGAACCCACGCCCGCCCGGTTATGAGCCGGGCGCTCTGACCAACTGAGCTAACGGCACTTGCTGGGTGACTGCTGCCGCCCTGGTGTTTTGATAAAATCTCTAACTTCGTTTTTTACTTTACAGTTTTAAGCATCGGGCAGGCATTCCGTTTTTATACACCTGGAAGTACAACGGTTGAGCCAACCGCCCGCCGTTGTGCTTCCGCCTGTCCGTCTTATAGAACCCGTCAGTTATTTGTGTTTGTTGCTTCTTTTGCTTCTTCATTCTTTCTTTTCTCGCTTTCTCCGCTAAGAGTGTAGTAAAATGTCTATCCAGTTCCCGGTTGTCAGTCCTGTAGTTTCTGCCAGTCTGTCTACAAAGTCGCAATAATCTTTATGAGCTTCCTTAAAGCCTTCCTTTGTCAACAGTGCTTTCTCGATGTTTCCCAGCTTTTCTAAGCCTTTGGCTTCTACTTTTTTTCCAAATTTTAATTTGTTCTTCGCTCATTTTTTCTTCCGTCCTTCCCGTTCGTCTTTTACTCTTGTTGCTATGCGATAATTATATATCGCTATGCTACTCTTTGTCAACACTTTTTATAATATTTTTTGTTGCTTTGCGATATTTTTTGTGTTATAGTAAAATTACTTCATAGAAAGGGGAATTTGTTTAATGAACGAACGGTTAAAAACAGCTTAGAAAAGAGTTGAACATGAAACAGGGCGACTTTGCTACAGCTCTTTCTATATCACAAGGTCATTTGTCAGACATTGAAAACAACCGTAAGGAAGTATCTGATAGAGTAATTAGTATCTGCTCTTTGAAATTTAATGTTAATGAAGAATGGCTAAGAACCGGGAACGGGAAAATGTTTAACCCTATGTCCGAATGAAGAACTAGACTTATATGTAGGTCGTATCTCCGGCGGCGCTGATGAATTTAAGAAGAACTTAATTAAAACTCTTTGCAAATTGTCAGAAGACGAATGGGACGTACTTAAGAAAATCATTTCAGAAATGAAATAAGGGATAGACGTTATTAACGCCTACCCCTTCAAGCCCAGGATATAAAAGTATATCTTTCTTAATAGTTTTTCTTCCTGGATAGTGTCTATAAGGTTGTGTAGCTTCTCACGCATTATAGTTAAGCCCCTTCCTTTGACAATATCCATTATATTCCTATTTTTTTCTGCTCGTCCCGGATTTTAAAAACATTTCCAGGATTGTGGAAATATTTACAAAGAATACCAGGTATAAAACTGAGATATGATATACTACTTATATTCGGAATCGTACAGATCGCTCATACGGCAACCTAAGCCCTGGCTATTTTTTCCAGGTTTGCCAGTGTTGGCGAAGTTTTACCATTTTCAATATTGTTTAAAAGTGGACTTGCTTGCCAGTCATTACGGCTACAGCTTCCAGCTTTAAGCCTTTGGCTGTACGCACTTCCCACAAATTTTTTTAACATTATCCTACCTTCCTTTCAGCGTGATAGGATAAGGATAATGTTAGTGTTACCAACGAAAGGCGGGTATTATGGGATTATTTAGTAAAGAAACCTGTATTGTTTGCGGTGGTAAGGTTAATGCATTGACAAAAGCCAAAACTTCCGAAGGTTCGGTTTGTTCTTCTTGCCTTAGTCTTTGTAGTCCGAACTTTGTAAGCAATATAAAGAATAAGAATGTATCAGAAATCAAAACGCATATAGAATACATAAAAAGAAAACCAGGAATTATATAAAAACTTCCAGGCTACAGATACGGTAGGTAAGCTGTTCTTCGTAGATAAGAGTAAAAGACTTTTTCACGTTCCGGCTCCGGCAGTATCTATATACAATAAAACGCCTATTGTCTATTCCTTCGACGACATTGTAGATTATGAACTTGTCGTAGACGGCGAAACATATACAAAAGGTGGTGTAAGCATCGGGCGCGCCCTGGTCGGTGGCGCTGTGTTCGGTGGTGTTGGTGCTGTAATCGGTGGAACTACCGGGAAGAAATCGCAAAAGAAATGATTAAGAAAATGTATATCAGAATTACCCTTAATCATACATACGATACCTATACAGAAATTTCTCTTATTTCTGCCGATACCAAAAGGGAAGCTTCCTGTATAACACTATGACGGATTGCGCGAATAAAATACTTGCTTTACTCGATTCTATTACGGCAGAATCAAGCGCCCCAGCTTCTTCGGGTCTGCTGCCGATGAAATCTTAAAGTATAAGCAGCTATTAGATTGTGGCGCTATAACCGAAGAAGAATTTAATAAAAAGAAATCTGAATTATTGAACCTTTAAGATAATTTAAAAAGCCGTCCCGGGCTGCCACCCGAAACGGCTACGCGATACCTATAAACAAGGGCTTATAGATAAATCAAAACGCAATATGATTATACCATAAGCCCATATTTTTAAAAAGGGCTTATTTTTTTATACCCTTTTTAAGGAAGGTGTGATTATATGAAATTACCTAACGGCTTCGGAAGTGTTTACAAGCTCTCCGGCAACCGCCGTAACCCCTATGTAGCAAAGAAAACAAAAGGCTGGGATATTAACGGATACCGGGAAGGCGAAGCAATTATACATAACCGTCGGCTATTATGCCACCAGGAAGGAAGCACTTACTGCCCTGGCAGGAATTTAACGCGAATCCTTACGACGTAAACGCCGCGAAAGGTTACTTTTTGCCGATGTATATGAGCGTTGGAGTGATGAACATTTTCCAAACGTCAGCGAATCCAACGTAAAGGTTATAAAGCTTCCTGGAAGCTCTGCGATAAAATCGCTTCTATGCGCTTCGTCGATGTTAAATTAGATCACTTGCAAATGGTTGTTGATGAATCCGGGAAGAATACCCCGACGCCAGAAAATTAAAGGTTATGCTTGGACTTATGTATAAGTATGCTGTTATACATGAAGTCATACCAAAGAAAGAAATATGGTTGAATTTTTGAATATCAAAAAAGCCGGAAATCCTAACGCTATGAAACGCGAACCATTTACCGACACAGAAATAGAAACACTTTGAACTTTAGGACGGCAACCCGTATTATCTGATTATGCTGATATTGATTTATACGGGCGTTCGTATCGGGGGAATTATTGGAACTGAAAAAGGAAAAACGTACACCTAGAAGAACGCTGGTTTAAAGTACAGGAATCCAAAACCGACGCGGGTATACGTTCCGTTCCGATTGCTGAGAAAATCGTACCATTTTTTGAGTACTGGTTAGCCCGTCCATGTGATTACCTTATTTGTACGCCGGAAAACGAACCCTTCAAGTATCGTAATTACTATGATAGTTATTGGATACCGTTACTCATTAACGCCGGAATGGGTAAGCTCGTAAAAAGAGCCGGATAAGAAAAAGCCTGTATTTTACGGTCATCGACCACACGACACGCGGCACACTTGCGTATCGCTCTTGACTGCTGCCAAAGTTGACGAAAGAACGACACGAAAGATAGTAGGACACAAGGGGCAGGGCGTAACGGAAGTTGTGTATACACACTTCAACTTGCCGAACTACTGGAAGCGATCAACAAGATATAGTGTTAGTTACCTGTTTGTTACGTGTTAGTTACCGTCAGAACTTTTTTTGTACTAAATTTTGGACATAGGAAAAGCCCAGGAAACATAAGCATTTCCTGGGTTTGTATCTTTTTTGTTAGTCTCTCCGTAATTATCGCTTGCTGAACTGCGGAGCGCGACGAGCTGCTTTTGAGACCGTACTTACGCTCTTTCATACGTGGGTCACGTGTCAGGTATCCAGCTTTTTAAGCACTGGTCTGTAATCAGCATCTGCCTCAAAGAAGTGCTCTTGAAATACCATGTCTGATGGCACCAGCCTGTCCTGTGTATCCGCCACCTTTAACGTTAACGAGAACGTCAAATTTTCCTTCTGTTTCTGTTGCAGCCAGTGGCTGACGAACGATAACTTTCAGTGTGTCAAGTCCAAAGTACTCGTCAATGTCTCTTTTATTAATAGTAATTTTGCCTGTACCCTGTACTAGGTATACTCTTGCGATTGATTTTCTTTCTTCTTCCTGTTCCGTAGAATTTTGCGCTAGCCAATGTTTCTCCTACCTTCCTATTAAAATGTTAAGGTTTCCGGTTTGAGCCTGAGCTTCATGTTTGTGCTCTGGTCCGGCATAAACAAAAGTTTTCTTGATCATGTTCTTCCCAGAGGTCCTTTTGGAAGCATACCTTTAACTGCCAGCTCAACAACCTTTTCCGGTTTCTTAGCCATCATTTCTTTTAATGTGGTTTCTTTCATTCCACCAACATAATCGGAGTGATGATAGTAAATCTTCTGGTCCTGTATTTTCTTACCAGTTACATTAACCTTATCAGCGTTTATGATGATCACATAATCACCTGTATCTACGTGTGGAGTGAAAAGAGGTTTGTTCTTTCCTCTTAATACGCTAGCAACTTCTGATGCAAGGCGGCCAAGAGTACAGCCATCAGCGTCAACTACATACCATTTTCTTTCGATTTTATCTGGATTAGCCATATAAGTCTGCATGGTTTTACCTCCTGTTATTTATCAACGATAATTTGTGTAATTACGGTCATCCGTAATATCATGTATAAAATTCCTGGTAGAACAGTGCAATCTATACTGCGGAAATGTCCGAAACCGCTGATAAAAAACCTTTGCCGGGGCTTTGGCTCAGAGTCATCGCACTATGTCATTGCGGTTATTCTACTATGGGCATTCATATGTCAACAGTTTTTTTCCATAATTTTTACGATTTTTTACGCTGTATTTCATGTTCGATCATCCATGGTCACTTTCCACTGTTTACCACATAAATTCCAACGCTTACAAGCAGAAGTGAAAGCAATCCCAATATTCCGGATGCCTGATCTGTTTCGCCCAGCAGAAGTGCCGAAAGAAGTACACCAAATACCGGATTCATAAATCCAAACACCGTCACTCTTGAAACCGGATTATATTTCAGAAGAATTCCCCAGAGGGAATATGCCACTGCTGAAACCAGCGCCAGATAAACCAGCAGTCCGATTCCACTTGGTGTCACTTTGTAATATGTCCGCCCATAACGCCTCCTGCCGCCATAAGCACGATTCCTCCGATAATAAACTGATAAGCACTGAGCATGACCGGATTAAATTTCTGAGAAAATTTCTTTACAAACACCGAAGAAAATGCATAAGCGATCGTAGAAAAAGAAAATGGCTCCTCCTGCAAGACTGAACTGAAAGTTCATTCCATTCAGATTAATCAATACTACTCCTGCAAATCCCAGAATACAGCCGGTGATTTTTTCTTGATGTAATCTTTTTCCTGATGAAACAAAAATCCGACTACCAGAATCGCAATAAATACATTCACCGCTTCTATAATAGAAGCTTTTTACTCCACTGGTATGTGCAAGTCCCATATAAAAAAATTGAATGATCGTCTGAAGCAGACTTAACCAGATAATTTCTTTTGCTGCTTTTTCTCCGGACAAAAAACGTCCCTCCATTACACTTCAATCCCAGCTGCCAGAATTCCTGCCAGCGTGAATCTGCAGCCGGCAAAAAGGATCTGCGATGCCGTATCCGCTGCATCGACTTCAAACAGCCGATATCCGATTTTAATACAGGAAATGCACTTCCCCACAACAGACAGCATAAAAAGTGCGCCAAACCAGACAACAACTGTTTTCTGCATCCATTCCTGTTTTATTTTTTAATCCACTCATATATATCCTGCCTCCGATGTTCATTATATCTGACCGTTCACAACAACTGAGTAAACAGTAATTGTATCCTAATTTTCTCACCCAGTGCCAGTAACTGTCAACCTTGCAGACATTCCGTTATCCTATTATAATAATAAACAGTTACTGCTCACTGGCACTATCCCGTGAAGTGTTTTGTCATAAATATGGCAAAATCCCGAAATATGCACTTCAAAACCAACACACAAACGGAGGAATCCCATGTCAAATATCACCAAACATGCTCTGGCAGAATCCTGAAAAAACTTCTTCTCAAAAATCCGCTGAACAAAATCACGATCAACGATCTGACCACCGACTGTGGCATCAGCCGTATGGCTTTTTATTATCATTTCAAAGATATCTACGATCTGGTCGAATGGGTATGCCCTCGAAGAATCCCGAGGAGCTCTCCAGGGAAAGAAAACCTATGCTACCTGGCAGGAAGGACTTCTGCAGATTTTTGAAGCAGTCTACGAAAACAAACCGTTCATTATAAATGCTTATAATGCAGTCAGTCGGGAACAGATTGAGAATTTTCTCTTCCAGCTGACCCACGACCTGATCATGAGTGTTGTCGAAGAGCAGGCAAAATCCACTTCCTTACACAGGAACAGAAAAAGTTTTATCGCAGATTTTTATAAATACAGTTTTGTCGGCATCATGCTCGACTGGATCCGGACAGGGAATCAAAACCGGAAAACCGGAAGGTGTCGATGGCAAAATGCTTACCAAAACATTGTCGGAAGCGGTCTGGCATCCCTGGCTGCTGCATGCTTTCTGGTAAGAGACGCACAGATGAAAGGTGATCATATCCACATCCTGGAAGCCATGGATATTGCCGGCGGGGCCTGTGACGGTATCTTTGATCCGTCCAGCGGTTATATGATGAGAGGCGGCCGTGAAATGGAAAACCATTTCGAGTGTCTCTGGGATCTGTTCCACAGCATTCCTTCTATTGAAACACCTGGTGTTTCCGTACTTGATGAATACTACTGGCTGAACAAACATGATCCAAACTACTCTCTTTGCCGTGCAACTGTAAATCGCGGAGAAGACGCTCATACAGATGGCAAGTTCAACTCAGCCAGAAGGGCTGTATGGAAATCATGAAGCTCTTCCTGACAAAGGATGAGGACCTGTACGACAAGACCATCGAAGATGTTTTCGACGATGAGGTATTCAATTCCACCTTCTGGCTGTACTGGCGCACCATGTTCGCTTTCGAGAACTGGCACAGCGCTCTGGAAATGAAGCTGTACTTCCAGCGTTTCATTCACCACATCGGCGGACTTCCGGATTTCAGCGCACTGAAATTCACGAAGTACAACCAGTACGAGTCCCTGATTCTTCCCATGAAGAAGTACCTGGAGGAAGCCGGTGTAGACTTCCAGTTTAACACTGAGGTCACCAATGTTATCTTTGATTTCAAGGATGGCAAGAAGATTGCTTCTGCAATCGAGTGCAAAGTCAACGGCGTAGAGAAAGGCATCGTCCTTACTGAGAATGACCTGGTATTCGTTACCAACGGAAGCTGTACCGAGGGCACTATCTACGGTGACCAGAACCATGCACCCAACGGTGACGCGGAGGTTCGTACCAGCGGCGTATGGAGCCTCTGGAAAAATATCGCAAAACAGGATCCTTCCTTCGGACATCCCGAAAAGTTCTGTTCTGATGTTCCCAAGACTAACTGGGAATCCGCTACAGTGACTACTCTGGATGATAAGATCATTCCTTATATCACCAATATCTGTAAGCGTGACCCCAGAACCGGTAAGGTCGTAACAGGCGGTATCGTAAGCTGCCAGGATTCCAGGTGGCTCATGAGCTGGACAATCAACCGTCAGGGACAGTTCAAGGAACAGGACAAGGATCAGGTATGTGTATGGGTATACGGACTGTTCACCGACGTACCCGGTGACTATATTAAGAAGCCCATGAAGGATTGTACCGGTAAAGAGATTACGGCAGAGTGGCTGTATCATCTGGGTGTGCCGGTAGACCAGATCGATGAACTTGCAGAGCACAGTGCTGTGTGCGTACCATCACAGCCTTCTTCATGCCGCGTACCAAAGGTGACCGCCCGGATGTCATCCCGGATGGAATGGATTCACCTGTATGATCTTCTCCTTCGTGAACACCAATGTTGAGTGCCAGGTTCTGATAAACAGCCGGATCTGAAGGAGTGATTACATGTGCAAAATCAAAGACTTACCCGGAACCCGTACACGCGTCAGACGAAGCTTCCTTCCTTTCAGATTCTCATAATCATCATGAAACAGTCTCTCGAGAAGTTCTTCTCTCGTTATACGTTCTTCCATGTTTTACTTCCTATCTTTGGTGATGTTGCAGACTACATATCCCAGTGTATCACGGAAATAATCCACAACTTCTGTCATTGCAGACATAACATCAGAGATTTCTCCTGTAATGATCAAAGTCCCTGTGAAACGATCTGCAAATCCCAGATAAACGTTTCCGCTTTTTACCGCAATATCAGATGCGATCACTGCAGATTCAGGCGGTGTCATATTCATAATTCCGATTGCAGATGAACGATAATCTACCTGCGGATTTAATCCGAGCTTCTGGTATATGATCGGAGCCGGCCCTCCCATTACATGTGCAAAGGTAATCTCCTTACCTGCAACCGTCTCCTGCACGATTCTGATCTGATCATTATGTTCATTTGCCATTGATAGCTCCTCACTTTCAATTAATATGAATGCTCACTACGTATATTAGTGCAAAATACTACTTATCTAATAGTATTAATTGTACTATTTTGTACACATAATGTCAAGGCGATTTTCTTATCAACTCAGCACGAAACAACTGTTTTGTTTTTAAAATCCACACAAAACAACATTATTTTTTTCCCTGACAATTTTAAAATGCACTCAAAAAACAACTGTCTCGGATTTCTCCAAAACAGTTGCTTTCCTGATAAATATATCACTTTTTTCTAAATCAGCTTATTTCTGGTACATATCTGACTGGTCGCTGTCAAAATAGTTGATTCTCATGGATGCTTTAACATCATTCAGAGTCTCAGCGGCCTTGGCTTCTGCTACTCTGCTGCCTTCTTTAAGAATATCCATTATCCCAGAATGCTTCCAGGATCTTCCACGCGCAGGTGGTTCGGATGATTGTGAACATGGACATGATCTTTTTCTTCACATCTGCTTCCTCATCAGACAGATAGATGCAGTTTCCGAGAGACTTACTCATCTTTGCTTTTCCGTCAATTCCCGGCAGACGTAAGCATGCTTTGTTGGACGGAAGCACGATCTCCGGCTCAGTCAGAGTCTCGCCATATACACTGTTAAACTTCTGAACAATCTCTTTGCACTGCTCGAGCATTGGAAGCTGATCTTCGCCAACCGGAACAGTAGTAGCGCGGAATGCAGTGATGTCTGCAGCCTGGCTGATCGGATAGCAGAAGAATCCAACAGGGATGCTTGCCTCAAAGTTTCTCTGCTGGATCTCAGCTTTTACCGTAGGATTTCTCTGTACTCTGGATACGGTTACCAGATTCATATAATAGAATGTTAACTCTGTCAGTTCCGGAACCATGGACTGAATAAAAATGTGACATTTCTCAGGATCGATTCCGCATGCCAGATAATCCAATGCTACGTTCATAATATTTCTGACGTACCTTTTCCGGATGTTCGGCATTGGATTACTTCACGCGGATCAGGAAAGTGTATAAACAGCATGTCCCATACCATAGATCAGACCGGTATGATCGAATGCTTCTTTATTCAGAATCTTGCGGAGATATGCTTCTACCTCTTTCTCATCTGTCCAGTCTTTGACATTCGCCTCGATATCCTCAAACATATTCTGAACTTTGAGGTTTGCACCACCATGACGAGGTCCTTTGAGCGAACCGATAGATGCTGCAATAGAAGAATAAGTATCTGTTCCGGAAGAAGTAACTACGTGTGTCGTAAAAGTAGAGTTGTTACCACCACCATGCTCTGCATGAAGGATCAGTGCAATATCCAGAACCTTAGCTTCCAGTTCAGTATATTTACCATCCGGACGAAGCATAAGAAGAATATTCTCCGCGAGGGAAAGTCCTTTCTGAGGATTACGGATAAACAGCGTCTCATCTTTACGGAAATGTCTGTAGGAATGATAGAATATACCGCAATCAAAGGCAGTTTTGCGATCATTTCAATGCTCTGGCGAAGAACATTCTCTGCGGAAATATCTTCTGCTTTTGAATCGTAGGTATACAATGTCAGAATACATCTCTGCATTGCATTCATGATATCACTGTTGGATGCTTTCATAACAACATCTCGAACAAAACGTCCGGACAGAGTTTCAAAGTTTTCCATGATATTTTTGAATATTTCCATATCTTTATCTCAGACGGAAGTCTTCCGAACAGAAGCAGATAGATGGTTTCTTCAAAAACCAAATTTACGTCCCTTTAAGACCATCTACGATATCGTTTACATTATATCCCTGATAATAAAGTCTGCCGTGTGCCGGAATCTTACGCCCATTTACCAGATCATATCCTGTAACATCGGAAATCTCGGTAAGTCCTGTCAGGACACCTTTACCTGCGGAGTCACGCAGGCCTCTTTTTTACACATCATATTCTACATACAGATTCGGGTTGATCCGGTGACCATTCATCAGTTCTTCCTCCAAGCAATTCCATACTGTCTTTCAAATTGCCCATCTCTTCAAGATTCATCATCTCATGATCTGCCATTTGCTCTCTTCCTCCATCTCTATTTCTATTCTACAAAGGGATTTCCGGCCGATGCATTTACAGCTTCGCCAGAATTCACGCATTCATGTTACTAGACTAAATTGTATTTTCTATTTTACACGAATATACCCTAAAATACAATAGATAAATAGAGATAAATCAACAAACTTTCGTAAGCAAACAATTTTACAAGTATAAAATTGTCGTCTGCCCCGAATCTTCTCTTCCCACTCTTTCTCGCGAAATCCTGTAAGAAGGACGAAGTCTTCACCTACTACAAGCGGGCGTTTGACAAGCATGCCATCTGTTGCCAATGTTCAGCTGTTCATCCTCTGACATCTCGGAAGTTTATCCTTGAGGTTCATCTGCTTGTAGAGCATGCCACTGGTGTTAAAAAATTTCTTAAAGTGGCATTCCACTTTTTCATACCATTCTTTCAATTCTTCATATGTAGGATTTTCCTCTATGATCGGGCGCTCCTCGAAAAAAAATCTTGTGTTCATCAAGCCATTTTAAAAGGCTTTCTGGCAGGGTGCTGCATTTGTGATATACTAAAACTAACATGATGATTTTATATGTCAAATTTTGAGTCTCTGTAAACAGTTACCTCTTTTTGTTCTATGATATCCTGCCCTGGTACTGTCAACGAGCTTTTTTTGTAAACATTTTATCGAATCTGTCCATTCTATTTTTTCCGAACGACTCTGGTATTTTATGTATGAATCTGCTACAATATGTTGCAGTTATTTAACTTACTGCTTACGACCATTGCGATTCTGGCCGAATGCATATTGCAAACTAATCCATCTTATATAAAGGAGGTTTCCCGACATGGGCTACGATAAACTTGAACGAAATCTGATCGACATCATCAAGGAAGAACAGGCGAAACTCGGTTTTTTTAGAGAAGATATCCATCTGTATTATCCGCTCTCTTCCCTGAACCATTTCTTTTCCGCTAAGGACAGTGGCTGATGAGATGCAGGAACGACTGAACACGACTTCCTGCATCCATCACAGAAAAGCTTGGACAGATCGAAGTCTCTCAAAGGAGATCGTTTCTGTTTTCACATCCCAAAAGAAGGAAGTCTATGTTCATGATAACACCGCACCAAACGAATTCATCAAAGTCTTGTGGAATTAGTAGCAAAACACGACTGCACGATGAATGAAATTCTGGATCTGTTCCATACTTATTCACAGAACATTATCACAGAAGAAATAAACAATGACGAATTTGACCGTCTGATCCGTTTTGCTGATAAACCAGAAGACACTTATTACTATTGTTTCAAAGACGAAGGCTGCCATATCATTTACCACCGCTTCCTGCCGGAAGATTACGCGCAGACTTCGATTTCTAAGGAGGAATGCTTATGTGTACAGCTGCAACTTATAAAACAAAAGATTTTTATTTTGGAAGAACACTGGACTACGAATTTTCTTACGGCGATCAGATTACAATCACTCCAAGGAATTATCCGTTTTCTTTCCGGCATGCCGGTACAAAACAAACGCACTATGCGATCATCGGCATGGCTCATGTAGCCGGAGATTATCCATTATATTATGATGCCATCAATGAAAAAGGTGTTGGCATGGCAGGACTGAATTTCGTTGGAAATGCTGCTTATGCCAATGTAAAACCGGATGTAACCAATGTTGCCCAATTCGAATTCATCCCGTGGATCTTAAGCCAGTGTGCTTCTGTCGCGGAAGTTCGCACACTTCTTTCCCACATGAATCTGGTCAATACTCCATTCAGCGAACAGTTTCCTCTGGCGCAGCTTCACTGGATCATCTCTGATGAAACTGCATCTATTACAGTAGAATCCATCGCAGACGGTCTGCATATCTACGATAATCCGGTCGGTGTACTCACAAATAACCCACCTTTTCCACAGCAGATGTTCCAGTTGAATAATTATATGCACATTTCTTCAAAACAGCCCGTAAATACTTTTGCAGATGATCTGACTCTTACTGCCTACAGCCGCGGAATGGTGCCCTCGGACTTCCGGGTGACCTGTCTTCCGTGTTGCTTTCACAAAGATGAATTCCATCTCCGGAGATTCCGAAGCTGAAAGCATCAGCCAGTTTTTCCATATTCTTGGCTCCGTTGACCAGCAGAGGGGCTGTTGCGAGGTTACTGAGGGAAAATATGGAAATCACTATACATCCTGCTGTAACGCAACAAAAGGAATTTACTATTATACAACTTACGAAAACCACCAGATCAGTGCTGTTGATATGCACAGAGAAAATCTGATGGAACTACTTTAATCTGTTATCCGGTCATTCAGGGTGAGCAGATTCATTTTTCAGAATTAGAGGCACAACACATGAATCTTGGAAATTTAATGCAGTTAAAAAATTCCTGGGCAACCTTACCCAGAATCATCCGAAATTCCCGAAGTTTCTTCAGGCAGCCAGCACAGCTGTCAAGAAGATACACTGATTGAGATCAAAATCACAACAGCTGAAGGAAAAGTGATTGAGACAAATCTCAAAGTAAAAGCGTCAGATATCGAGCTTTTCAAAAAACCTGACCATGTGATATACTGACCACAGATTTTAGAATATGTACAAAAGAACAGGACACAAAGAGGACTTCTCCGGTAACTGTTCAGAACAGCATCTTCTCTGCATTCATGTTCTACATAATCTGTGGACAGTTCTTGTCTGACACAAATGATAAAATAAAATCTAAAGGGACATTACAAATGTATGTTATTATTACATCTGCAATGCCCCTTTTTTATAATCTCACCGTTCTTCTTTTTCCATTTGCCACACGGAACGCTCTCGGTGTCGTATGGTAGCGTTCTTTAAATACCCGGTGAAAATAACTGCCATTCTCATAACCAACCGCTGCAATGATGTCACTGATCGGAAGATCTGTCTCGCACATCAGTTCCACAGCTTTGTTCAGACGTTTGCGCTGAAGCAGTTCTTTGAAATTAAATCCCGTATTTTTCCGGATCATCTTACTCAGCATATGCATCGGCAAATGCAATTTTTCGCAGAGTTCTGTAAGTGTCGCCGTTTTGTACTGCTGTTCGATATAATCCAGCGTTGTCATAGTGATCATGTTTTCATACTGATTCGGCAGGCGCATCTCCGCATACTGTACAGATTCCAGAAGATAGAGGAAAATCAGTCCCATCGTTGTCTGGTTGATCCGATTCTGATCGCCTTTACCGGTCACAAGAGAGTAGATCATATTTTCCAGAAGATTCTGGATCTGCAGCACCTCTGCGACCTTAAAATGCAGGTACTCTCCCGCTCTTCATCCTGTCTGAGTACATTGACCAGAAAATCCGCAAGGACATTATTACCCCTGCCATCGTATAGGCCACATCAAAAAATTCCGGAAGAATCATAAAGTTGATTGCAATATCTTCTTCCCCGCTGGCAGGATCTCATGTCTCGTATACTGGTTCAAAAACAACAGTTCGCCTGCATGGATCACGACTTCTTTTGCCACCTATAATATTTGTAAGCTGTCCCTGGCAGACATAAAGCACCTCAATATAATTATGCCTGTGCGATGGAAAATGCACAAATCGTGTATGGGTACGTACAGCGATCAGTTTGCCCTCACTGAGCATTTTCGCACTGTCCACCGTGAAATCCTTCCCAGATGTATAAAGATCCTTATCTACCTCTGCAACCCCATCCAGGATTCTCTGTTCTTCTCTTCTGTTACAACTCTTAAATGATCCAATAAAGCCTGCTGCATCTGTTACTCCCGCTTTCTTCACTGCTATAATTTTGTCCGGTAACTTATTTTTATTCTACCATGCTCAGACAGTATAAAAGCAATATGACAAAAAAGTACACAAAAACAGAGCGAAGCCTTTCGGCTCCGCCCTGTTTTTAAGGATTTATCATATTCAGAAAAACTTTAGCTTCTCCAAGCGTGCTGATTAGTACAGTTTAGCGTAGTCAGCTACGTTGTCTGGTGTGAACTGAAGTGGCTCACCAAGAACGATTTCTGTTCCGTCATCATCAGCTTTTGTGATTGTGTACTCGCCAAGATCTCCAGCTGTGAATGTTTCATCAAGAGCACCTGTGATATCACCTTTTACAAGAGAGATTGTTGCATAAGCGCTGAGTTTTCCAAGGCCCTGCATATCCCACAGATAGAAGTATGGGCAGGAATGCTCATCATCAGCACCTGTGTACTCAAGCATCTCAGATGGAAGTCCAAGACCTGTCAGTTTGCAAGCAGATCCATTGTCCTGAAGGTATTTAGCAGCTGCAGCGATACCAACTGTTGTAGGTGCGCAGATAACTTTCAGATCTGGGTAGTTCTGAAGAAGAGCTGCTGTCTGGTCTGTAGATTTCTGTGGCTCGTCATCGCCATATGCAACTTCTACAAGTTCCAGTTTGCTGTATTTCTCATCGCCTTCCATGATGGTCTTCATTGCATCAATCCATGCATTCTGGTTTGCAGACTGAGATGTAGCGGAAAGGATAGCAAACTGTCCCTCACCACCGGAAATATCAAGAACTGCATCCATAAGTGCCTGAGCAACTTCTTTTGTACCAGCCTGGTTTACGAATACCTGACGGCTGTCTTTATTCGAGCGGAGTCGAAAGAAGATACTTTGATTCCAGCGTCCATAGCTTCTTCCAGTTTAGCCTGAAGAGCGTTAACGTCATTTGCGGAGATGCAGATTGCATCTGGCTGCTGAGAGATCAGGTTGTCAAGAACTTTGATCTGAGCATCTGCTGTTGCAGCTTCCGGGTAAACAACATCTACAGTTGCACCTTCAGCTTCTGCTGTTTCTTTGAATGGCTTTTGCAGCGATTTCGAAGAATGCGTTACCTGCGGATTTTCCAACCAGTGCGATCTTCTGTCCATCCCCGGCTTTGTCAGCTGCCATTACAGGTGCTGCACAGCCAAGTACCATTGCTCCACAAAGAAGTGCGCTAATTATTTTTTTGTTCATTTTGTTTTCCTCCCTTGGAAATATAGTTTTTTATTTGCAACTGCTCCCCCTGCTACAGAGAGCAGCCACTAGCGTTATTAAATTTTTATTTAGTTTTTCTTCATGCTTACTGCTTTTTTAACATTTCCGATAATATTCGGAAGAGCTACTGCTGCAATCAGAAGAAGACCGATGATCAGCAGGATAACCTGTGCATTGACGTTTCTCTGACCAAGACCTACACGAAGGCAAACGATGATGAATGCAGAAATAAAACCACCTGCGATATTACCTTTACCACCTGTGGAGGAGATACCTCCAAATACTGCCATTGCAATAGCATCCATCTCAAATCCGTTACCGGTTGTTGTATTTGCACCGTATGAAGAAGAAACCAGGGAACAGTGCGCACAGTCCGGAAACTGTACCCATGATGGTGTAGATGATGAAACGGATCTTCTGTACATGAACACCTGAATAATATGCTGTAAGACGGTTGGTACCGATTGCATATACACGACGTCCAAATGTGCTCTTGCCTAAAACAATTGCAAAGATTACAGAAAGGATCAGTACCAGGAACAGAATGTATGGAACATTTCCGATCTTTTCCACCGATCGCACGGAAGCCATCAGTGTTACTTGCAGAAATACTTCCACCGCTTCCAAGAACGATCTCGGAAATACCACGGAAGATGATCTGTGTTGCCAGTGTAACGATCATTGGAGGCAGTTCCTGGAATTTGGTAAGGATAAATCCGTTAACTGCTCCGCAGATGGTACCAACGCCAAGCGCTGTGATCACAACTACGATAAATGGTGCATTTGTGTTGCACACGATACAAGCTCATTGTTGCAGAAAGGCAAACAATCGCACCTACGGAAATATCAATCTCACCAAGTACCAGAATGTATGCCATCGGCAGCATTATGAAGACTTCTGCCAGATAAACCGGCATCTGACGAAGCAGACTGCTCAGGTTATAATATTCAGAAAACATTGCACAGAAAATATTTACTGCAATAAACAGCAGGACCAAATTCCTTCCCAGGAGAAGATCATTTTTTCACTGGGCTCTCCGGCACATTATTAATACTTCTTCCAGATTTTCCAGCCATGATTACATCTCCCTTCCCTTTAATGCATTTTTATCAGCGATACGCTGCAGGATACAATGTTCATTACTACTACGACGAGGATGATAATACCCTTTGATGGTATTCAGCCATAACTGATCGAAGAATGGGAATCAGCGGAAGTGCTTTTGCAATTGTTGCAAGGATCAGGGATCCAAGAAGAGCACCAAGTACGGTACCACGTCCACCGCTCATGCTTACACCACCGATAACGCAGGCTGCGATAACGTCCATCTCACCGCCCTGCTGCATATCAGGCATTGCAGAAGCGTAAATGGAAACCTGAAGAGCTCCGCCAAGACCTGCAAGAAGACCCATGATAGTGTAAACAAGAAGCTTAATATTTTTTACATTAATACCGGAAACTTCAGCTGCGCTCGGGTTACTTCCTACTGCATAGATCTTACGACCTGTTCTGGTCCATTTCATGAATACCAGAAGAAGATTACATAGCAAAGGATGATTACCCAGATGACGGCATTTCATTCCCAGGAATTTTGTTGTTGCAAAATCTTTAAAGTTACCAAGTGCTGCTGCACTTGCCCATTCACCACCGTGGGATACCTGATAACCAAGTGCCGGTAGATATACATAAAGCCCATGGTTGCAATGATCGGAGGAACATCTGCTCTGGAAATGATCAGACCAACAACAGCTCCACATACGATACCGATTGCAATTGCGATCACGAATGCGAGGAATGTGCTGGAGATATGTTCATATTTCAGAAGCATACCGATGCTCATACCGGAAAGTGCCAAGGTTGACATAATGGAAATATCGATTCCGCCTACCAGCATGACACATAACATACCAAGTGACATTACCATTGTTACAGCATTGTTTTTCAGCATATCCATCAGTGACTTAGGAGTCAGGAATGATGGGTTGATTGCTGTAATGATTACAAAAAAGAACGATCAGGACAACTGCAAGCAGTGCTTCACGGGAACCTGTCATCTTCTTCATGACTGATTTCTTTTCCATTATTCAGCACCCCCTGTATGTCCTTTTTCCATTGCGAGTTCAAGGATTCTTTCCTGTGTAGCTTCGCCACGGTTCAGCTCGCCGGTCTTACGTCCGTTGCACATAACAACGATACGGTCTGCCATACCAAGGATCTCTGGCATTTCAGAAGAAATCAGGATGATCGCATAACCTTTCTTTGCAAGGTCGCCCATGATCGCATAGATTTCAGCTTTTGCACCTACGTCTACACCTTTGGTAGGCTCATCCATGATAACAACCTTCATCTCCTGGCTAAGAGCCTTGGCAACTACAACCTTCTGCTGGTTACCACCTGACAGAGAGCTTGCCGGCTGGAAAATATCAACTGCCTTTGTATCAACCTCTTCAAGTTTTTGGCAAGATCACGTTCTGTCTTTTCATCATTGATACCACTCTTCGCATATTTGCTGATAGTCGGAAGTGTTACGTTTCTTCCCAGTCCCCAGCTCATGATCAGACCTTCTTTCTGACGGTCTTCCGGAAGAAGAATGATACCTTTTTCCATTGCATCGGACGGTTTTTTGATGTGAACTTCTTTACCTTCGAGGTAAACCTTACCGGAATCCGGCTGTGTGATACCGCAGACAGCTTCAACGGTACTTCTGGTACGTCCTGCACCTACCAAACCGGTAAGATCCAAGGATTTCACCTGCACGAACGTCTTTTAAAAGATACATCTTTGAAATAACCTGTTCTGGAAAGATTTTCAACCTTACGGAGCATCTCATCTCCCAGTTTCACTTCCGGTTTCGGGAACAGGTCTTTGATCTCACGACCAACCATTGCTTTGATCAGATCTGCATTTGTAATTCCATCTACATCGTAAGTTCCAATATACTGGGAATCACGGAATACAGTAACTCTGCTTGCCAGACGATACATATCCTCAAAACGGTGAGAAATGAAGATAATGGAAAACCTTTTCTTCAATTGATCAACCATCCGTGTAAAGTTCCTCTGATTCTCTTTTTGTAAGTGCTGCAGTAGGCTCATCAAGAATGATGATTCTTGCATTGGTGGACATTGCTTTTGGCAATCTCTACCATCTGCTGCTGGGCCACACTTAAGGTACCCATTTCTGCTGTTGCATCAAAATCTGCATCCAGCTGTTTCAGAAGTTTGTTTGCTTCTGTATTCATGGCTTTTTCCACTGGATCATCTGATTTTTTGATGATCTCATGTCCCATGAAAATATTTTCTGCAACGGTCAGATGCGGATAGGATGTCGGGTGCTGATATACGGCTGCGATACCTGCGGCCTGTGCATCTTTCGGTCCTTTGAAATCCACCTTCTGTCCATTTAAGAACATCTCGCCTTCTTTCTGCGTTCTTATGTACACCGGTAATTACTTTAATAAATGTAACGCCAGAAAATTTTTACCAGCACCTGTTTTCACCCATAAGTGCGTGAACTTCTACCACCAGGCACTTTTTTAACTGGAACTGTACATTGTTCACGTACCACTAGGTTTTAAATTTTCACAAAAGATGCGTGCTTTTGGTATCGTATTTTGGATATGGTATTATTGAGTGATGGGTGTGGTATTTTTATTAATACGTTTTATAATCTTGCAGATAACTGTTCATTTCTTTCGCAGTTACTGTCATTTCACTAATCGAGGAGCTCCGGTGATTTCCGGAGCCTATAACAGGCGGGCAATTTCTTCCATTGACTGGCAATCATCGGAATCAGGAAGTGCCAGGCAGATGATGGAATAAACGGAATTGAAATGGCCAGGGTACACAGACCGGACATTGTACCATGCGATGTGCGTATGCCCCTGGATGGAATCGCAATCTGGAACAGCTGGAAGAAATTCTTCCTGATATTGTTCCTGTTTTTATGAGCGGATATTCGGATAAGGAATATCTAAAGGCTGCCATCAAGCTAAAAGCCGTCAATTATATAGAAAAGCCTCTGAACCCTGTGGAAACCGGGATGCCATTGTGGAAGCCCGTGATCTTTGCCTGAGAAAAACGCACCCGGCAAATGCGTCCATCCATTCCATGGAAAGCGCTTCCCGCCTGGCCCTTCTTCACTCCAGCCTTTCGCACATGCGAAAGGAAAGTATTGATCAGCTCATAGCGGAGCTGTCTCTGTCTATCAGCAATACCACTCCTCTTTACTGCGATTGTGCTTAAACCGATACAGAGGAGGAGCTTCCTCTTTCAGAGGCAAACGCCATGTTTCTGTCCGTCCGGGAATTTTTAAAAACCTTCCATAGATTGTATTTTGCAGAAAAGCGTGTGCAGTATATGGTTTACTTTTTGTTTGGTTCCACTCCCGGAGCTGCCGTTCGAAAAAGCATTGAAGAATTTTTTCTGTAATCTGTATTCTGCTGCACCAGATTCTGCATCGCAGCCGGAGACACTGTTACAGGTATTTCCAGAACTTATCAGTCTATACTTCTGCTGTTATTTCCCTGCAGAGCTTCTTTTTCCCACAGGTACCTTTCTGTCTCCCTTTTATCGGGTACCTGTTGTTTGAAACAGCCGCAGAGCTTTCTGCCAGTCCGAGAATGAATTTCTCACTCTTCTCACTGAAAAAATAAGGAAAAGCAAAGCTTTCCTTGATAATCTGTTTCTGTATTATAACCAGAATCAGAATATTCTGCCCTAATCAAGGCCAAGGATCTCTATCACAAATTATTCCGTGCTTTGGACAATGCTGCGTCAGCTTTGAAGCTAACCTTATCAGATACCCAGGAAAATTTAATAGACATTGGAAAAAGATTTTTTTCCCTATAATGAGATGCACCAAGCTGGTGAAAAAAAGACAGAGATTTTTTTCCAGACAGCAGTCAGCACAGCAGAAGAAAATTCTACTATTTTTCTGATCATGATTACATAGGGCAAGAAATATATGAACGAGACCTTATCTGTGAAAGATATCAGTGATCATGTATTTTTATCAACTCGTATGTGTGTACCTTCTTCAAAAATGAGACCGGTCAGACTTTAAATCAGTACCTCACAGAATACAGAATGGAAAAGCCAAGCAAGCTGCAATGTCTGACCCCAGGTATAAAATTACAGATATTTCCTCGCGGGTGGGATACAGTGACGGAATTATTTCGGTAAAAAGTTTTAAGAAGTATACAGGGTTTTCTCCTTCTGAATATCGAGAGAAAATGAGTTTTTTCTGCAACACATAAAAAATTTTATATATTTCAAAACACCTATATATTTTTGAGGAGTGTGAAATAATTTGCATAAGCTTAAGCAATGGTACCAGGATCTGAACCTGCAATCCAAGTTTACCCTGGTACTTCCATTTGATTGTGTCAATTCCTGGGATCGCCATTATCTTCTTTTTTTATGGAAGAGCCTACGACATGGTAGTTTCTATACGATCCGCCAGGAACAGGACCGGTCTGCTGAAACGGCGCCGTTAATAGAAGAATCCATTCAGAAAGTCCTGGATGTAAGCGAAGAGATTTCTTCCCTTGATTTTACCAGACACTTTTAAAAATGCCTTAACCGAATCCTTCACGGATCTGGCAGATTCCCCGGATGCGGCATCTTTTTCCCGAAAGGTAGATCAGCTGATTGCTGATACGCCCGTTACCAATGTCAAGATTTATATGGAGATGCCAAAGGCTCTCCTTCAGACATAAATGCACTTTTAGATAAGGAAGACCTGAAGATACTTTTATCTCTCGATCAGATCCGGAACCTACTGGTATGGTATTTTCCGCGGAAGCCGCGTTTCCCAGCTTTTGTCCTCTTTTATCTTGGTACAAAGGAACAAAAGGCATATAGATCAGTATTAGTACCCATGCTTCCGTGATCTATAAAAACGAACCCTACGATGCTTATATATAGCCCATTATTCCGGTCATGATTTTCAACAGATATGTTTGAAGAAATCTGACGATTGACGGAAGTGTTTCTTACATCATCAATGATCGAAATGCCGTGGTCGCATCCTCCGATGTATCCCTTTCGGGTATCTATCTGTTGGATTACGATACAATTGAGGAATCCTTTTATGTCCTCCAACAACTTCATTGAACGGAATATTTTGGATACTACCGTGTATGCCGGCTTCTATAACATCAAACAGCCCGAATGGTTTATGGTTACTGTCCTGCCTTCTGGTCCACTGATTCATCAGAGTAATGCCATCATGGTTCAGTATATCCTGATGTATCTTGGTTTTCTGGTATTCGCCCTGGTTCTTGCACATTTTATGTCACACTCGATCACGAACCGAATCTCCCTCTGTCATACATCAGATGAGTAAGGTACGTAAAGGAACCTTAAGTCCTATGGACAGTCCGAATACCATGATGAGATCGGTGATCTTATTGATACTTACAACTATATGACGCGTAAGATGGATCAGCTTATGACTGATCAGGCTAAAGCAGGCTGTGCAGAAGAACTTCGAATCGCTTTGAATTTCGTTCTCTTCAGGCCCAGATCAATCCACATTTTCTTTTTATAATACCATGGATATGATCAACTGGTCTGGCGCAGCAGGGACGGACAGATGAAGTTTCGCGCCGTTCAGAGTCTCTCCCGCTTTTATAAGCTGACTTTAAGCCGCAAACAGAGCATCAGCACGATTTACAAGAGAAGCAGAACACGTTTCCATCTACCTGCAGATACAGAATATGCGTTATCATGACAGCATTACCTTTGTATCCGACATTCCTGATGAACTCATGGAATATCAGATTCCAAAGCTGACTCTGCAGCCAATCATTGAGAATTCTGTACTGCACGGCATTCTGGAAACCGCTGATAAAAAACAGGAACTATTGTTCTTACCGGATGGATGGAAGATTCAGACATTGTTCTTCTGATATCTGATGACGGAATGGAATTGCTGCGGAGCAACTTGCAACGATCCTGTCCGGTGAAGGTGCAATCCTCCGGTGGCACAAATATAGCAGTGTACAATACACATCGACGTCTTCAGATCCTGTATGGCCCTGATTATGGACTCAGCTACACCAGCAATCCCGGCCATGGAACAGAAGTTGAAATTCGTATACCTGCCCGAAAGCATTCTGCAACCCTTGATTCTATTCCTCCATTATACAGAAAATAAAAAAAGAGACCGCTTTATGCGATCTCTTTTTTTGAATATGAATATGTGTATAAAGTAGATGGTAAAATTATCTTGTAACGATATCAACCGGAATATTGAAGATTTTTTGCTACCTTCAGGATTGTATCGATATGTCTTCCTGTAGCAGCTGCCATATGATGTGTCGGGCCAGCCTCGCTCCAGCGGTTTACAAACTCTCTTGCTCCACATGTAAAGCGTGTTCTCATGTTTGTATCACCGAAAGAAAGGATCGGTCCCTCTTCGTTGATGCCTTCAGCAACAACAAATTTGAAGTTTCCGTCTTTATCCTGAGTGATTGCAAGGTAGGTAACCGGACCTGTGTATGGATAGAACTGTGTCAGGTATCCGCCGCCTGTTTTACCGTGGAATACCGGCACGATCTTCATGGTAGGCTTCTTATCGGAAATATCAGCATCTCCACTTCCGGAATGTCCAATGATGCAGATGTCATCATTGAAGTCAATGGAGTACATTTCAGAAAGCTGTCCTGTTCCAGAAATTGTTTTTCAAATACTCATTGCCATGGCAACTTTCATGTCACCCTCTACGGCACATGCAGTTCCCTGCTTGATTAACATAGAGAATGCCGGAATAAGCATACTGTCAAGAACACCAGCCTTGCCCTGTGCAAATCCGTCATAGTGAGATGCGATCAGTCCAAGGTGCTCATCCTTAACCCATTTTTCAAAAGCAACAACGTATTTTGCCATATCCCATACCTTTCTCGATTGTGCCGCCATCTTCGATATCGAAGGTATCCAGAATATCCTGAGCCTTTGCGCGAATCGCATCCTCGTCAGTAATATCATCTGCGATTGCCCACATTTTTTCCCAGTCAAACTGCTTTGTGTATAAGAACATTCTGTTATACAGATTTGTCTCATCATCGATGTAAAGGTCCATCATACCAGGATATGGTCTTCCAATCTGTGCTATGTTTGTATCACGGAATCTTCTTCTTACCTGAGCTGCTTTACACCAGTCTTCGATCTCAGCCTGTACAGCCGGATCTCCGCCTTCTACAACGACACCAGTGATAACAGCATGTCTTTTTCCGGCTCTTTCAAGGTCTGCAACTGCCTCACCTACAGCGCCGCATGCATATCCTTCGCCGAGCCATGTAGCGATGTCTGTGTGATCGTAATCCAGAGCTTTCAGTTTCTGAACGTTAACCAGAACAACTGGCACATCCAGATCACGGATTGCAGGAAGCATATTGTAAGGAGGTAGCATAGGTCAGCATCTGGAGGAAAACGAGATCTACATCAGCTGCACGGAACTTATCTCCAGCACCATAGACTGTTCTTTTTTGTTACCATTCCTCCGTCAATGATCTCTACTGTATCAGGAATTGTCTTCTTGAATGCCTCGTACTGAGCCTCAAACTCAGGTACCAGTGAAGGGAACTGAGGCAGATATCTAAAGCTAAATAGAAAATACACCAACTTTTGCCTTTTGTGTTTACTAACATAGTACCTCCCAAACCTCCATTTGTTATTTATGCTGTTTTTAAATTTTGATATCCCGAAGGACTCGTGGATCGTTGTACGAGCCTCTCGATTGATTTAAACGGCTTTCTGCTTTTAACATCTGAGCGGTGATATTACCGATTGCAGTTGCCTCTCCAGGACCTGCATGAATTTCTTTCTTTGTTGCCTTTGCAGTCAGCTCATTGAGATATCCTGCGTTGGAACCGCCGCCCACTACATGAATACGGCTGTAAGTCCTGCCTGTCATCTCTTCC
>VOFB01001585.1_pt1 | contig 42421 bp, 66 predicted proteins | sample 5384141 | NCBI WGS metagenome assembly VOFB01 (sample SAMN12384721, study PRJNA508395) | human gut metagenome | isolation source: healthy gut A | host: Homo sapiens
GAAGTGAATTGGTTTTTGCAAATACGCTCTGTACCGTTCCAGGAGCTGGAAGAACCATTGACGGAATGGGGCGCCTGATTTGTCATATGCAAGGATTTCCGGAAGCGGGTCGCTGGAGCCGTTGTCATCCACTGTCACGGATACACCCATCGGCGAAAGTTCTACTTGCGTGACATGCCAGCCGCCAATATTCAGCTCCACATGCGCCACACGCTGACGGGACACACTTTCCAAACGGAAGGTAGTCTCCCATTTGCCGGGTACGGCGTCCTCATAGGAGATGCCGCTGTATGCGACCGTCAGCTTTTCCGGGTCTGCGCCTTGCGGAAGTGGGAGAATATATTCGGTGTATTCGTAATACTGGCTTCCTCCGCGCGTTTCGCATTTCCCGAAAATCAATGGAATGGATCGGCAGCTTTTCGTCCTTTTTCGGGTTTTCGGTCATCAGAAATACCTGAGTGAACTGCGCGTATTTGCCGACAGCGCTGTATTTAAGCTGCAAATGGAGCGCGTTATCCGCCACGCCGCCGGATGTGAGACCGCCCGGGGAACATGCTGTCCAGCGAACCATCGGATTCCGCAGGGACGAGCGCCTGGTCGCCGTTGAAGGAGCGCCGGAATCAGAAAAGCCTACAGTGGTGCGGGTGGCGTTGCCTGTTATGGGCTGGAACGCAGGGGAGGGAACACTGTTTCAATGTCGGAAACGCTGATACCGGTGTTCTGGTCCGACCATTCGGTCCTTCCAAAAGAACAGCGCCAATGGAAAGCGTGATTTTTACCATTTAGATCCTCGCCGCATACGCCTTCAATGCGGAAGGTGGCTGTCGCAGTTTTTCGTCGAACTGGACCATCTGCACCATCGGCGTCATGGCAATGCCGGAGCTGAACATCCGCCAGATTGGTCGCTCATTGATGCGTGAACCTTCAGATCCTTGACTGCAACATAAATATCTACCATGTCGTTGTCGTTCATCGCGGCAACAACCGTGTTTCGATGCCGTTGTCGGTGCAGGAGCGCTCAATGGGCTGCAGCATGGAAGATATCTGTGTGCCCACTATGGCAAACAGATTTTTGGACAGAGGGGACGGTGGTGGCCAGTACGCGCCCATGCTGCAGGCTAATATCAGGCAAAATACAGCCGCCACGGCAAAGGGGACGGCGGAACCGGATAACGCGCGGCCTTTTTTTCTGCGCGGCCGCCTGAATGCGCTGCGCCATGTCATCGGGCACACAAAGCGCCAGGCGTCGGTCGATCGCGCTTTTCATCGGGTTATTTTCCGTCGGCATACCATCCCTCAATCTCTTTTTCAATTGCTCGCGCGCACGCTTGAGCCGCACAGAAACCGTAGATTCCGGCGCGTCCAGCACGCGCGCAATCTCGCTTGATTTTCATATCCTGATAATAAAACAGCAGGATGACTTCCTTGTATTTAGGCTTCAGGTTCATGATCTCCCGCAGGAGCGTGTCATCTTCATGGGGAGAATCTTCTGCGCCGGTATCTCATTCAATGCCTCCACGACGCTGACCCTGCGGTTCCAGGCACTGCGCAGATAGTCCTTACACACATTGATAGCGATACGCTTACCCATGTTTTTTCTCCGGCGGTGCCGTCAATTGCGCGTAGTTGCGGTACACTTAAAAAGGTCTCTTTGACGCATCCTCGGCAAGGTGTGAATCCTTCAAATAAAGAAACACATGCGCAATACAGCGTTGCCGTATGCGCCAACGATACGCTCCATATCGGGCGGCGCAGCAGTGCGCCGTCTGTTCGGGAATCACAGCGGCGTCCACCGCCCTTTTCCTGCCGTTTAGACGGCGTTACTCATACAAAATCCTTCAAAATTGCATTTGCAAAATCATTATAACCAGATAATGTAAAAAACATAAAATAAAACAGGGAAGAATGGGGATGCGGTGCGATTTTCGCAAACGGAGGCCGGGCGAGCCAATAAGGCCGCGAAACCGAAAGCGCCCTGAGACCTTATATGGCGTCCCAAGCGCTTGTTTTCAGCATTTTGCAGAATAGAAACAGCATGGCGGCACACCCTTGCGAAGCCGGAAAGGCGAACTGCAAAACGGAGGCTGTTTTACAATGCCGAAAAATTTTACATCTGCGTGTCCAGCGCAATCAGCTTTTCCGCCAGCGTTTTGCTGGCGTTGGCCCGCACGGCCATTTCCATAGCCAGCGCGGGGCGCGTCCCGGCAGCGGTCTCAAGCTGCGCCGCCTGCCGTGCCATATCCGCAAACGCGGTCTCTTGAAGGGTGCAAAAGCAGTCGAAAGCCTTCGCGAAGCCGCGTTTCTCCGCGCCGCCGTTGGTCTGCTCCTGCGCGCCTTCAAACTGGCTTTCCAGCAGCGTTTTCACATCGGGTATGGGCAGCACCTGCTTGAGCAGGCCGATTACGAGCAGATAAGCGAGTTGGACGCGTCCATAACGTTTCTTTACCGGCGCGGGCACAATACGGGCTTTACATAATTATTGATCATGCTGGCTGTCAGTGCATGACCACCGTTTTCAGGCAAAAAAGGCCCCAGATATTTGTCCAGCAGCGTCAGGGACCTGATCGAGGTACAGGTCTATGTCCGGCAGTTCGTCCCAACGCGGCAAACGTTGTGCGGCCAGCCCGGCACTCCAGGCGGCGACACTATTGTTTATTTCCATGATGATGCGGCACTCCTTTTTTGATTGGGCTGATTCTTTGGCAAAAAATACGCCGGTAAATTGCAAATTCAGTATATCACGGTGTTTATGAAGGAACAATAGTTTTGCGGAAATAGATTGACAAAAATACAAAACGTGATAATCTAATTATTAAAACCAGATAAAGAGGTGCGGTGAATGATATCGAAGATTGAAGTGTGGGGAGACAGTATTTTTGCGCGGCGTCGTGCTGGACCCTGAGACACGGCGATATTCCAGGCTGAAGGAAGCGTCCTGCGTGGCGCTTTCGTCACGCGCGCTCGGAATCCAGCCGAGAATCATGCGCGTTTCGGCATGACAAGTGAAAAGGGCCGCGTTGTAATGGAGCGGAGATCCCTGCCCATGCGGAGGGAGAAGCGGCGCTGATCGGGTTCGGCGGCAACGATATCGATTACGACTGGCGAGCCGTCGCGGCCGACCCGCACGCGGAGCATCTGCCGCATACCCCGCCGAAACGTTTTTGCGAGAACATGCGCGCGATGGTATGCCTTGCGCGGTCGCGCGGGATGGAGCCGCTGCTTATGACCTTGCCGCCCATCGACGCCGTACGCTACTACGAATGGATCGGCCGTGATATCGAAGGGAAAGAGAACATTCTTGTTTGGCTGGGGGATGCAGCAGATCTACCGCTCTCATGCCGCATACAACAGACTGGTGGTGGAACTGGCGCGGCAACTTGGATGCCGCCTGGTGGACCTGCGTGCATCTTTTTCTGGAGAATGGCGACTATCGTCCGTATTTATGTATGGACGGCATCCATCCAAACGCGGAGGGACATGCGCTGATGGAGCGTGTTTTTCTAAGATATGCACGGGAAAATCTTCGTACGGCATGAATAAAATGAACAGCGTTTGGGAGAAACGGGGCGCTGTTTTTGTTGTATTCGCAAAAAGGGCAATGTTATAATGTTTTTAGGTTTGCGGAACGCCCATGGCTCTGAAAGTGGGAAGCGTGCAAGACTGCGGCAAGAGTTTTGCCGTGCCGCAACAAAAAACGTGCCGCCGGGCATGAACCGGGCGGACGGCGGAATATATTGTAAGCAAGGAAGTGCCTTTTATGCAGTCTACTTATTTGAATTACGCGCTGCTGCGCCAGCTGGAAGCAATCGTCAATATCCCAAGTCCCAGCGGCTTTACGGCAGAGGCCGTTCGGTACTGTTAGAACGAATTCGCCAATATGGGCTATACGCCTGAGATTACACCAAAGGGCGGCCTGCTTGTCTGCCTGGGCGGCGAGGGCGAAGGGCTTTTGCTGGGGGCGCACATCGACACTTTGGGCGCTATGGTGCGCGAGGTAAAAGCGAACGGCGCGCTACGCGTGGCCCCAGTAGGCGGCCTGCAGGCAAACAACACGGAAACGGAGACCGTGCATGTATATACGCGCGCGGGAAGGTGCTGGAGGGAACACTTCAGCTTGAAAACGCCTCGGTGCATGTGAACGGAGAATATTCAAAACACAGCGCACCTTCGATACGCTGGAGCTGCTGTTGGACGCCAAGACGCACTCTGCGGCGGAAACGCGCGCTCTTGGTGTGGATGTGGGCGATTATGTTGCTGTCGAACCGCGTTTCAACGTCACCGAAACAGGATTCATCAAAAGCCGCTTCCTGGACGATAAGCTGTCCGCCGCTATCCTGCTCGCTTATGCCAAATACCTGAAAGATACCGGTCGGAGCGCCCCGCCGCACAGTGTATGTGGATTTCACCGTGTTTGAGGAGGTAGGCCACGGCGGCGCGGTGATTCCGCGGGATGTAGTGGAGATGCTCTCAGTGGACATGGGGTGCGTTGGTACAGGGCTGCAATGCGATGAGACGATGGTCTCTATATGTGTGATGGACTCAAAAGGCCCGTCACATAAAGCGGTGGTGGACGGCCTGGTGGAGGCGGCGCTGCGCGCCGGGTGCGCTACGCGCTGGATGTTTATCCCCACTATTCCTCGGATGCGGACGTAGCGGTCTGCGCAGGCAACGATGTACGGCATTGTGTAGTGGGGGGCTGGTGTGTATGCCTCTCACGGATATGAGCGTTCCCACATTGAGGGGCTGGCCAACACCTTCGACTTATTGAATTCCTATATTGAAACCGCAGATTAAAAACAAGTTTTCGGGTAAACTGCCCAAATTTTTGTGAAAGACTTGTGTTTTTGGGGGATACAGTATTATATTTTTCATAACTAATAATTTTGTTTACACAAACAATGATGTTTGCGCGCAGAAGAGGGATACTCTGGAAGCGGCATTTCAGGGGCCTTTAAAAGGTCCCCTGTTGTTTTACACAAAAACGTTGGAAATGGAGGCATGGCAAAATGGAGAAACTCAGACAACAGATCGAACAGAGGCTTTCCGCCGTAATGGGCGACGCCTGCTTTTATTACGAGAACCTGGCGACAGGCGTGTGCTTCGGCCACGCGGCTGACAAGCCCGTAGTGGCGGCCAGCGTCATCAAGCTGGCGGTGCTTATTGAAGCGTTCCGCCAGATGGATGCGGACGCTGTGCGCGCGAACGAGATGTTCGTGATTGCGCGTACGGATAAATTGCCGTCCTGCGGTGCGCTCAATTATCTGCATGACGGCCTTTTGCGTCACATTCCGCGATCTTTGCGTGCTCATGACCATCCTTTCGGACAATACGGCCACGAATCTGCTCATCAAGCGTCTGGGCATCGGCAACATCAACGACACGCTGCGCATGCTGGGGCAGAAAAATGACGCTCAACCGCCTTCTGTTTGACCGTGAAGCATCGTCCCGCGGCATTGAAAATTATATCACGGCGCGGGAGGCAGGGCTACTGCTCAAACGTTTGTACGACGGCGAGGCTGTTTCCGGGCCTGCCAGCGAAGATATGCTTTCGATCCTGAAAGACCAACGCCTCAATGGGAAGATTCCGTTCCTGCTGCCGCACAGCGTGAAGATCGCGCACAAAACAGGTGAGGACGATGGCATTACCCATGACGTGGGCATCGTATACGCGCGGCAGCCGTTTATTGTGTGCTTCTGTGGCGAACATGTATCGCCACCGGAATTCGAGCGCGCAATGCAGGATATCACCCTAATGCTGTATGAAAATGCGGAGCGAATTCGTTAAAATATTGTATAATCGAAGGAAAAAACTTGTAATCGGATGCGCTGTTTGGTATACTGGTTGCAATTTATAACCGCTGTCAAAGTGCTAAAGTGTTCCGAGAGGAGGAGCAGTACAATAATATGAAAATCACAGAAATTGAAGTCGGAGAGATATTCGTTCCGCTGGCAAAGCCCTTTAAAACGGCGCTTCGTACGGTAGAAAATGTAGAGGATATCGTGGTGCGTATCACAACCGACACCGGGGCCGCAGGGTATGGCGAGGCGCCGCCCACGGCGGTTATCACCGGGGATACCAAGGGAAGCATCCGCTGTGCCATCGAGGATTTTATCCGTCCCGCCTTGCTTGGCATGGAGATCGAAGATCTGGACGGCATTATGTACAGGCTGCATTCCAGCATTGTGAAAAACACTTCCGCCAAGGCTGCGGTGGATATGGCAGTGTATGATTTGTATGCCCAGCGCTTCGGCGCGCCGCTGTACCAGCTTTTGGGAGGCGCTGGGGACACGGTGGAAACGGATATCACCATCAGCGTAAATCCGGTTCCTCAGATGGTGGCGGACAGCCTTGAGGCGGTGCAGCAAGGATATAAGATACTTAAAATCAAAGTCGGCAAAGAGGGCCTGGCCGACGTGGCGCGCATCGCAGGCATCCGCAAGGCCGTAGGCAGCGGCATCCAGATTCGTGTGGATGCAAACCAGGGCTGGACGGCAAAGGAAGCCATTCGTATCATCACCGCGATGGAAGATAAAAGGGCTGAACATCGACCTTGTGGAGCAAACCGGTGCCCGCGCATGACCTGGATGGCATGCGCGCCGTCACAAAAGCTGTATATACGCCGATTCTTGCGGATGAAAGCGTGTTTTCGCCCGAAGATGCAGCCGAGATCATCCGCACCCGTGCGGCCGACCTGCTCAACATCAAGCTGATGAAGACCGGCGGCATTTGGCAGGCGCTGAAAATCTGCAGCCTGGCCGAGATGTACGGTGTGGAATGCATGATCGGCTGTATGCTGGAATCCAAGCTGGCGGTGAGTGCGGCGGCGCACCTTGCCGCTGCAAAGCGCGTGATCACCGGGCGGATCTGGACGGCCCGTCCCTGTGCAAAACAGACCCGTTCACAGGCGGCCCGCTGTATGAAAACGGCGTTATCCGAATGACGGACGCGCCCGGCATCGGCATTACGCGCGTTCCGGCGTTTGTATAAAACGGCCAAAACGAAAAGCCCGGGGCTTTTCGTTTGGGGAACAGGTGTTCCCCAAACGATTCCTTTGTTCCGCGATGGAAAAGCGTTATCCGGCGTATCTTGTGAAACGCGCCTGATAATAGAGAGAGGGAAACGAAACGGAGGAAAGAACATGAAAAAAGTTACTCGCGATCCTTTTGTGTCTGGCACTGGTTGTGGGCTGCTTTGCAGGGCTGCGGCCAAAAGCGCCGGAAGCGGCACTACGTTCCGCAAGATGTATTCGGGTGAAGTCACCACGATGAACTATCTTGTCACGGGCAGCACCAACGATTTGATCATTCCCGCGAACGTTATCGATACGTTGGTGGAATATGATGCTTACGGCGCCATCAAGCCCGCTTTGGCCGAAAGCTGGGGAGACCGGCGAGGATGGCCTGACCTGGACATTCCATCTGCGCGAAGGCGTGAAATGGTACGATTATACGGGCAAGGAAGTCGCGCCTGTCACGGCGCAGGATTTTGTCGACGCCGCCATCTATGCACTGGACGCCAAAAACGCCAGCAGCACGGAATACATGATGGAGGGCATCATCGCAAACGCTACTGAATATTACAAATATACCTCTTATTTGTTGGAAAGCGAAAACGGAACCAAGACCACCGACGAGGATGGGGAAGCCATCGAGCCGGTGGCCGAAGTAAAGCCCGAGGATGTCGGTGTAAAGGCTGTGGACGATTTGACGCTGGAATATACGCTCGTACAGCCCACTCCGTATTTCCTGTCCGTTTTGAACTATGGCTGCTATCTGCCTGCAAACGGTGCATTCATGCAGAGCTGCATTGCCGAAGACGGTACCGATATGTTCGGAACAGACAACACCAAGCTGCTCTATAACGGCGCATATATCCTTTCCACGTTTGAGCCGCAGGGACGCCGCATCATGACGAAGAACCCCAATTACTGGGATAAGGACAATGTGTTCATCGACGCCATCGAGGAGACCTATAACAAAGAGATGGACACCATCGCGCCGGAGATGTTCAAGCGCAATGAAACGGATCTTGCGTACCTCTCCGCCGATATTCTGGATGCATGGCTGGCTGCGGACGACACCGAGAATATGGTCAGCCCGAGCCGGGTGGATTCCAGTTACTCCTATTTTTATGCGTTCAACTTTGAACCGAAGTTCGACGAAGCCTATGAGCCGGACAACTGGACGCTGGCCGTCAATAACGAGAATTTCCGCCAGTCCATTTTCCATGCGCTGGACCGCGTGAAGGCCAAAACCGTCATGCAGCCCTATGATCCGGAATCCTTCATCATCAATACGGTCACCCCGCCGAACTTTACAGATTTGAACGGCGTTGACTTTTCCGAAGTGGGGGACCTGGCCGCGATTTCCGCACGCGATTCCTTCCAGAGCGACAAAGCTCTGGAATACAAGGAAAAAAGCTGTGGAGGAGTTAACAGCTGAGGGGGCGACGTTCCCGGTCAAGGTCCTCATGCCTTACAATCCCTCGTCCACGAACTGGGACAAAGAGTGTCAGGTCGTGGAGCAGCAGCTGGAAGGCCTGCTGGGCAGTGATTATATCGATGTGATCGTTGAGGCCGGGCCGTCTACGGGCTTCCTGTCGGAAGGCCGCCGCGGCGGAAAATTCGCGCTGATGAAGTGCAACTGGGGCGCGGATTACGCCGACCCCGCCACCTGGACCGAGCCGTTCAGTGACACCGGCTCCGACAGCTATCTCCACTGGCGTGCAGACACCGCGGCGGGTGTGCGGGATATCATCGCCGAATATGACGCGCTGGTAGCCGAAGCAAAAGCGCAGGTGGAGGATATGCGCGTCCGCTACAACACCTTCGCCCAAGCGGAGGCGTCCATCATCAACCATGCTGTTATCATTCCCTACGGCGTGGAAGGAGACGGCTTCAAGGCCACCCGCCTGAATGAGCTGGAAGCGGAATATGCCCCGTATGGTCTGGCGCGCCAGCGGTATAAATACCAGAAGCTGCGCACCGAGCCGATGAGCCAGAATGAATTCAACACCCTGTACGAGGCATGGCAGGCCGAGCGCGCCAAAGCACTGGCTGCTGAATGATCCGATCGTAAAGCAGGCTTTGTCCGGATGCGCCGGACAGGGCAGGCGGCCGAAACAACGGCCGCCTGCTTTCATTAGGGAACGGGTGCGCCCGTTTCTTAATGAAAGCAGTCTGTACGGCGGGCATTGTATGTCCGCCATCCAATAAAACAACCAAGTAAGGAGCTCCTGCCCATGATCCGATACTCGGCCAAACGTCTGGCGCGGTCCATGCTCACGCTGTTCATTATTATAACAGTCGTATTCTCGCTGCTGCGCCTGATGCCGGTGGAAGGCTACTTCCAGAACTATGAAAAAATGAACGATGCGCAGATCCAGAACGGGCTGCGTCAGCTCGGCCTGCTGGATCCGCTGCCCGTACAGCTGATGAATTTTTACAAGCAGGTGCTGCACGGCGATCTCGGCGTGTCGAATATTTACCGTATGAATGTACCTATTACGCAGATCGTTGCGGAAAAGGCGCCTGTTTCCATGATGATGGGCGGTATGGCGCTTTGTATCTCGCTGTTGCTGGGCCTGCCCATGGGGGCCGCTATGGCGCGCGGGAAGGGAAAGTGGTTCGATAAGATCGGCACAGGGTTCGTCGTGCTGGTACAGGCGGTGCCAAGCGCCGTGTATTATCTGGTCATCCAGCTGTACGGCACGCAGATACCCGGCTTTCCGCTCCCGATGTTGTTCCGGATGGACAACCCGTTGAGCTGGATCCTGCCAACCTTTTCCCTGGCCATCGGAAATATCGCTTATTATGCCATGTGGCTGCGACGCTTTATGGTGGACGAATCCAACAAGGATTATGTCATGCTTGCGCGTGCCAAGGGCGTTTCTTCGAAAAAAATCATGAGCGGACACGTGTTCCGTAACGCATTCGTACCTCGTACAGTATCTGCCCAACGTCTTTTCTTATTACGTTGATGGGCTCTATCTATGTGGAGAGCTTTTATTCTGTGCCGGGAATGGGCGGCCTGCTTGTGGACGTTATAAAACGGCAGGACAACACTGTGGTGCAGGCGCTTGTACTCATCTATGCCACGATCAGCATTCTTGGCTTGCTGATTGGCGATATTCTGATGGCCGTGGTGGACCCGCGCATCAGCCTGAACAAAAAGGAGGGCGCGCGGTAATGGGATTGTTCAACAAAAAAGCGTACAGCTGAGCGACAGCCTGAATCAGGCCACCGCACAGGCGCTGGACGGCCTGAGTGCGGCCGATGAGAAAGAACTGTTTGCATTCGCGGAATACCATCCCGAAGACGCGGAAAAACCGGGTTTTCAGGCTATTCCTACTGGCGGAGCACACTGCGTGTGTTCACGCGCAATAAAATGGCGATGTTTCTGCTGGGCGTCATCATCGTTCTGCTGCTTTTTTACGTTCATTCAGCCGTATCTGCCCGGCCAACGTGACCCAATCGTTATCAATAACGATGAAAACGGCATCCAGATTATCAATATGAAGCCGAACAGTGAGTTTTGGTTCGGAACCAATTCCATCGGACAGGATCTGTGGAGCCGCGTTTGGAGCGGTACGCGCACCAGTCTGTTCATCGGCTTTTCCGTAGCCATGTGGGAGGTCGCTTTCGGCATTCTCATCGGCGTGCTGTGGGGTTATGTGCGCAAGCTGGATTTCTTTTTACCGAGCTGTACAACGTTGTGGACAATATTCCGCAGACGATCGTGCTCATTCTGTTTTCCTACATCATGCGGCCCAGCGTGGGGACGCTGATTTTCGCCATGTGCCTGACGGGCTGGCTGACGATGGCGCGCTTTGTGCGCAACCAGATCGTTATCATCCGTGACAGGGATTATAACCTTGCGTCCCGGTGCCTGGGCACTCCGACGCGGCGCATCATTGTGCGCAACCTGCTGCCGTACCTGGTGTCCGTCATCATGATGCGCGTGGCCATGGCCATCCCGCTGGCCATCGGTAATGAAGTGTTCATCACATACATCGGTCTCGGTCTGCCGGTCTCTACGCCCAGCCTGGGCAACCTGATCAACCAGGGCCGCATGATTATGATGAACCCCTCTTTGCAGTATCAGCTGGTTTTCCCTGACCGTCGTGCTGTGCATCATTACCGTCAGCTTTTACATCATCGGCAACGCTTTGCCGATGCCGCTGACCCCAAAAACCATGTATTTTAAGGAGGACGGCGCAGCATGCAGGATGTGATCTTATCTGTGCAGGATCTTGAAGTGGAATTCACGCCCGCGGCAAGACATTGCACGCCATTCGGGGTATCAGCCTCGACATCTGTGAAGGCGAGAGCCTTGCCATCGTGGGGAATCCGGCAGCGGTAAATCCGTGTTCTGCAAAACGTTCATGGGTCTGTTGGATTCCAACAGCCGCGTCACCTGCGGCAGCATCCGTTACGGCGAAAAGGACCTTGCCGCCTTTAAAACGGAAAAAGAATGGCTCAGCGTGCGCGGCAAGAAGATCGCCATGGTCATGCAGGACCCTATGACGAGCCTCAACCCGCTGAAAACCATCGGCGCGCAGATCTGCGAAGCGCTGACGCTGCACCAGGGAATGAAGGGGAGGCCGCCAAGCAAAAAGCTACTGAGATACTGGAGGATGTCGGCATCACTGAGGCGGCGCGCCGTTTCGGTCAGTATCCGCATGAGTTTTCCGGCGGCATGCGGCAGCGCGTCGTCATCGCCATCGCCATGGCCTGCAACCCCGCGCATCCTTATCTGTGACGAGCCAACGACGGCTCTGGATGTTACCATTCAGGCACAGATATTAAAGCTTCTGAAGGACCTGAAAGCCAAGTATAAGCTGACCACGCTGTACATCACCCATGACCTGGGCGTGGTGGCGAATGTGGCCGACCGAATCGCGGTGATGTACGCGGGCGATATCGTTGAAATCGGGACCTGCGAGGAAGTGTTCTACACGCCCAAGCACCCGTACACCTGGGCGCTGCTGTCCAGCCTGCCGCAGCTCGGCGTGCGGGGCGAGAACCTGTATTCCATTCCCGGTACGCCGCCAAATCTGTTCGCAGATGTAAAGGGAGACGCCTTTGCGCCTAGGAATCCGTATGCGCTGAAAATTGATTTTTAGTGGAGCGGCCGCCGTATTTTTGAGGTGAGCCCGACCCACAAAGCGCGCACCTGGCTGTTGGACCCGCGCGCACCCAAAGTGGAGCCGCCGGAAAATATCCGCAATCTGCGGAGTGTGCAGGAGGGAATGTATGACAATGGAAAACAAGCCTCTTCTGCAGGTCAAAGACCTCACAGTGACCTTTGGAGAGCGGCACAATAAGTTTACCGCCGTCAAAAACGTCAGCTTCGATATTTTCCAAGGCGAGACGTTTGGCCTTGTGGGTGAATCCGGCTCCGGCAAAACCACCATCGGCCGCGCGATCATCCGCATTAACCCGGCGGCGAGCGGCGAGATTTTTGTACGATGGAGAAACGCATCAGCGGCAGGATCAGCCGTGAAAAGGACAGGGAAGTCACCCGAAAAATACAAATGATCTTCCAGGGACCCGATGGCCTCCCTCAACGAGCGCGCCAAGGTGGATTATATCGTCTCCGAGGGTTGTATAATCTGGGCGGACGCGTGTCGGAGGAAGAACGCCGCAAAAAGGTTGCGCAGGCACTCCTGACGTGGGACTGCTGCCGGAATTTGCCAGCCGTTTTCCGCACGAGTTCTCCGGCGGGCAGCGCCAGCGCGTCTGTATCGCCCGCGCGCTTATCATGGAACCGGAATTCATTATTTGGGACGGACGAGCCCAGTCTCTGCTTTGGACGTATCCATCCGACCCTGCTCAGGTGCTGAACCTGATGAGGGTTTTACACATGTTTCCGTTTGCCGCGGTTTTTGCCCTCCGGCGGAGGAAAGCATGTGCCGGAGAAGTCGTAACCATCCTGAACAAGCAAAGGAGAGCTGCCATGATTATACCAAAACCGTTGTTTACAGGCGCGTGTCGCGCTGATCGCGCCTTCCGGCCCTGTTCCAGAAGGGCGCTTGGAGCCTGCCGTGGCCAGTGTGCAGGCACTTGGGCTGGAGCCTGTCGTTTTTCCGTCCTGTACCATGCGGCACGGTTATCTGGCCGGATATGACCGCGAACGTGCGGCAGATTTTAATAATGCGTTTTCAGACGCGAGCATCCATGGCGTTATCTGCATCCGCGGAGGGGATACGGTGCGCAGCGCCTGATGGACCGCATCGATTGGACTGCTATTGCAAAACGCCCAAGGTGTTCTGTGGGTACAGTGATGTCACCATCCTGCATCTGATGCTGAATCAGCGCTGCGGCTTTGTTACTTATCACACGCCTATGCCAGCTACGGAATGGTATGCAGGTTTGGATGAATATACCGAGCGTTCACTGAAAAACGCGATTTTCGGCGTGCAGGAGCCGAATATCCCCTCAATCCAGACGGTATGCCGCTGTATACGATCGCCAAGGGCGTGAGCCACGGCGGTTGACGGGCGGCAACCTGTCGTTGCTCGCCGCCTCTTTGGGGAACGCCTTATGAAATCGAGACAAGGATAAAATATTGTTCATTGAGGATATCGGTGAAACGCCGTACCGTATTGACCGCATGCTGCTCATGCTGAAGCAGGCGGGGAAGCTGCGCGCCTGCGCGGGTATTCTGCTGGGTGCGTTCACGGATTGTGCAGCACCTGACCCGGCGGAGAGCCTGACGCTGCGTGAGGTCATCACAGAATTGCTGCTGGATGAAGGCAAGCCGATCCTGGGGGCGATGCAGTGCGGGCATATCATGCCTACGATGTCCCTGCCGCTGGGGGTAAACGTGAATCTTGACGCAACGAACCGCACGCTGCGGGTATTGGAGTATTGAATATGACCAGGCAAGAGCTTTGCGCCGCGCTGGATGCGCAGCTTGCAGCGGCGCAGGAACAGGGTGTGCGTGCTGGCTGTCCCGTTGGCTGGCGGCGTGCCGTTGTATGAACGGGGCGCGGGCAGGAGGGCGGTCTCCGCGTCTACCATCAAGGTGTTCATCCTGCTGGCCGCGCTGGATGAGGTGCGGCGGGAAGGCTCGCGCTGGACACGCCTGTGGCGGTCACAGCGGAAGACATTCTTCCTGACACAGGCGTCTTTGTGGACGGTCCCGGCATGCATCCGCTGGAGGAGCTGCTTGTGTGGATGATCGTCCTTTCCGACAATACGGCAACGAACGTGCTCATCGGGCTGCTGGGCGCCGAATGTATAAATGCGGCGGCATGCAGCGTTGGGACGAAAAACACTGTGCTGGAACGCAAAATGCTGGATTGGGATGCAGTATCAGCCGGGCGCAATAATTATACCAGCGCGGAGGACCTGCTGCGCGTGTTCCGTGCGCTGTATGCCGAAACAGTGCTCACGCCGGGCTTTGCGCGCTGGCGCGCTCGATCCTGCTGCCGTCAGCGCGATACGCGGATGCTCACCCGTTACATTTGGCAGGACGTGCCCTGTGCCCACAAGACGGGGTGGCCTGGACCGTCTGAGCCATGATGCGGGAGGTTCGAGCCGGGCCGGCCGTATTTCATCGCCGTACCATTGGGACGCACCGGATATTGACGGTGACGAGCCTCTGGCGGGACGCGTTTCGAAGTTGGTTTTCGATTATTATTCCCAGGAGGATACGCAATGAGTTTTGCTGTTGTGGTTTCTGACATCGCCCCTTTGTATACGAAGCCGGAGCCGTTGTGTGAGCTGGCAGATGAAGCGCTTTATGGTATGGTATTGGAGGTGCTGGCGCGGGAAGGGATGTATTGCCGTGTGCGTACCCATTACCGCTATGAGGGTTGGACGCCCGCGCGCGCTGCCTTCTGGAGGACGGCGCGCTTGCCGCACAATGGCAGTCGGTGCCAAAGCTGGTAGTGCAAAAAACCTTATATCGATGTGCCGAACGAGCCGAAGGTACAGGGGGCTGCCTGCAGAGCATGCCGAGGGGAGCTTTTTCTGCCCGGAGGGCGGCCCGATGAAAACCAGTGGCAGCCTGTTCGTCTTGCGGACGGACGTCTCGGCTACACCAAAGCAATTTTATCTGGCTCAGCCGGCTCCCGCGTGGGAAAGCGTTGGGGGAAGATGAACTGCGGCAGCTTATGCGGCGCCGCACTGTCTTATCTGGGCGCACAATACCGCTGGGGGGTGGTAAAACGCCGTTAAGCATCGATTGCAGCGGCCTTGTCTCCATGGCCTATCTGCTCAACGGTGTGATTATTTACAGGGATGCTGCCATCAAGCCGGGGTTTGCACTGCATGAAATTTCATTTGAAGCAGCAAAGCCGGGCGATCTGCTGTTTTTCCCCCGGCCACGTGGCGATGTATCTGGGAGAGGGACGGTTTGTTCACTCCACCGGAAATACAGGTACGAAGGCGTCATCCTCAAGCAGTCTTGCGGAAGAGGCGCCGGATTACCGGGCGGATCTGAAAGAATCCATGACTGCTGTGGCCAGTATTTTCGGCGCGCCGCAGTGAAGATATTATCAATCAGACAGGGGATCGGAAAGTAATGAAAATCAGGACTTTGGCGTTGAGATGTGGATGAACGCCTATGAAAACGACTGTACTTTTATAATTTGGCGGAGACCTGTGGGAATCCCTGACCGTGGAGCAGCTTTTGGAGCTTGGCGGCTGCCGTGAGCAGGCTGTGGCCGATATCCTCGGCATGAAGCTGACCTACGGCGCGATTGAAGGCAGCCCGCGCCTGCGGATGCTCATTGCCGGACTGTGATGAAAACAGACACCGGAGAATGTTACGGCGCACGGGGCTATCGGTGCGAATCATCTGTGATTGAAGCACTGGCGGGCCGGGGACGAGGTGGTCTCCGTGCTGCCCACTTACCAGCAGCATTATTCTATTCCGGGGCGCTGGGCGCTGAAGTTCACATCCTGCCCCTGCGCAGCGGAAATGCATTTTTTGCCCGACCTGGACGAACTGCGCGGCATGGTGAATAAAAATACAAAACTTATCTGTATCAACAACCCCAACAACCCGACAGGCGCCCTGATGGAACGGGGAATTTCTGCAGGAGGTTGCCGGGATCGCCCGTTCTGTCGATGCATGGCTGCTGTGCGATGAGGTATACCGCGGCCTGAACCACGAAGGCGAGCCGTTCACGGCCTCTGTGGCAGACCTTATGAAAAAGGCATTTCCACGGGCAGTATGTCAAAGACCTTTTCATTGGCCGGGCTTCGTCTGGGCTGGATCGCCGGGCCAAAAGCGCTGTTAGAGCAAGTATCCCGCCATCGGGATTACAGTACCATCAGCTGCGGTATGATCGATGAATATCTGGCCGGGATAGCGCTGGAGCACAAGGAGGCGGTCATCGCGCGCAACCGCGCCATCGTCACCGGAAATCTTGCCGTTTTGGAGCGGTGGCTGAAAGGACAGCCTAAGCTGAGCTTTGTAAAGCCGCGTGCGGGCACGACTGCCTTTTTGAAGATGGAGTTCGACATGCCCAGCGCAGATTTTGCCGGGGCTGCTGGCGGAAAGGCGTGCTGCTCGTACCGGGCAGTGTAATGGACCGGGAGGGGATATCTTCGTATCGGCTACGCCAATACGCCGGAAGTGATTGCAGCCGGACTTGACAAAATGGGAGAGTATCTTGCGGAGCTGCCGCTGTAAGCTCTGCGCGGCTGGCATTGCAGGCTGTTTCTTCCGCTTTGTTGTATCGATATACAAAAATATACAATATTCAGGCGTGAATTTAGTAGCATTCTGCTATTGTTTTCACGCCTTTTTTGTGATATACTTTAGCACAATAAAGCATCAGAGAAAAATACGGTACACATCGTATTTTCCGGTGCCTATGGAGGGAAAGAAATGAAAAAGTTATTTGCACTTTGCCTTGCCGCCGTGGTGGCGCTGGGCCTTGCGGCGTGCGGCGACTCCACATCGTCTTCGGCGGCCGCCTCAGAACCGGGAACATCCGACGCAGCATCCTCTGCGGCAGCTTCTGTTGCTGCCGCCGGCAAAGGACCCGGCCAACTGCAAGATCGGCGTCATTCAGCTGACGGAGCATGTGGCTCTTGACGCCGCCCGCGACGGTTTTTATCGACGCGCTGGTGGAAGCGGGCTTCAACCGGGAAAATATCGACGTGCAGAATGCGCAAGGCGAGATTCCCAATTGCGCGACCATTGCCACTAAGTTTGTCAATGATAAAGTAGATCTGATCCTGGCTGTAGCTACGCCTGCCGCGCAGGCCGCCGCACAGGCAACCACAGAGATCCCCATTCTGGCCACGGCAGTGACGGATTTTGAGCGCCGGCTTGGTGAACAGCGACGAGGTCCCGGGCGGAAAACGTATCCGCACAGCTGATATGAACCCCATCGAGGAACAGGCCGACCTTTTGGTAAAGCTGGTGCCCGAGGCGAAAACGGTTGGTATTCTGTACTGCTCGGCAGAGGATAACTCCATTTTGCAGGCGGGCCTGGCAAAAGCCGCCTTCGAGGCGCGCGGCCTGACGGTGAACGAGTATACCGCCGCCGACGTCAATGAGATTCAGCCCGTCACCACAAAGGCTGTCGGCGAGAGGTAGACGCACTGTACGTTCCCACAGACAATCATTTGCCGAAAACATGCCCACTGCAGCGCTGGTTGCGGAGAATGCCAAATCCCGTGATCTGCGGCGAGCGGTATGGTGGATTCCGGCGGCACGGCCACTTATGGCATCAACTACTATAATCTTGGTAAACTGGCTGCTGCTCAGGCGGTAGAAATTTTGGTGGACGGCAAAAGACGTGGGCACGGTTCCCGTAGGCTTCGCCTCTGTGGAGGATCTGGAGTTTGCTGTCAACGAGGCGAATTGTGAAGCCATCGGCCTGACGCTTCCGGAAGATCTGAAAGGTTGAGTTTATCCGGTGCGTTTTGTGAAAAAACAATAAAAACAGGCGGCAGGGCTTTGCCCGCCGCCTGTTTTGTGTTTATAATTACTTTATCTGTACGCATTTGGGCGTAACGCTTTAACAGTAAAGGACGGATATCATTATGGACGGCATCATTGCGGCAATTCCCGGCGCGACGGCGCAGGGGCTCGTCTGGGGCGTCATGGCTCTGGGCGTGTATGTGACCTAAAAGCGCTGCTGGACATCGCGGATTTGACGGTGGACAGCAGCCTTTGCACCGGCGCGACAAGCGCCGTGCTGATTTATGGGAATGCACCCGCTGCTTTCTCTGGTTTTTCGCGGTATTTGCCGGCATGCTTGCAGGGCTTGTAACCGGCTTTTTGCACACGCGTCTGCGCATCCCGGCCATTCTTGCGGGAATACTCACACAGCTGGGGCTTTACTCCATCAATCTGCGCATCATGGGCAAATCCAGCGTGGCGCTTCTGCGCCAGCCGGTGGTCATCAGCCTGGGAAACATCCCCATGGCATTGCTCATCGGCGTGCTGGTAGCGGCGGCTGTTGTCGCTGTGATGTACTGGTTTTTCGGCACGGAACTTGGCTGCGCCATCCGCGCAACGGCAACAACCGCAAATGGTACGCGCCCAGGGTGTAAATACCGACACGATGAAGATCATCGGACTGGTCCTCTCAATGGTCTTGTGGGCCTTGCCGGCGGCTTGCTGGCGCAGTACCAGGGAAGCGCAAACATCAATATGGGCCGCGGCGCCATTGTCATCGGTCTGGCCAGTGTCATCATCGGCGAGGTCATCTTCGGCGCGCGCTTCAATTTTGCCTATCAGCTCGGTTCCATCGTGGCCGGGTCTGTGATTTATCAAATCGTTATTGCCTTTGTGCTGCAGCTGGGCCTTTCCACCGAGGACCTTAAGCTGTTCAGCGCGGTCACTGTTGCGCTGGCGCTCAGTGTGCCCGCATTGCAGAAAAAATTCCTGAAATCCAAATTTACGCCTGTGCCGGCGGGGAAGGAGTGAGCGGTATGCTGGAACTGAAAAAACATCCATAAGGTGTTCAATCCGGCACCATCAATGAAAACGGGCGATTCAGAATCTCAGCTTCACACTGAACGACGGTGATTTTGTCACAGTCATCGGCGGAAACGGCGCAGGCAAATCCACGATGCTCAACCTTATTGCGGGCGTTTATACCGCAGATGCGGGCAGCATCGTGCTGGACGGCGCGGACATTACCAAACTGCAGGAGTACAAACGCGCCAAACTTTTGGGCCGTGTGTTCCAGGACCCGATGATGGGAACAGCCGGGAACATGGGCATTGAAGAAAAACCTTGCCATGGCCTACCGCCGCGGCAGGACCCGCACGCTGCGTTGGGGCATCAGTAATGAGGAGCGCGAATTTTACAAAGAAAAGCTGCAGATGCTTGACCTCGGCCTGGAGGGGCGGCTCGCCAGCAAGGTCCGCCTTCTTTCGGGGGACAGCGTCAGGCGCTGACGCTGCTGATGGCAACGCTGCAGAACCCCAGGCTGCTGCTGCTGGACGAGCACACCGCCGCGCTGGATCCAAAACCGCGCACAAGGTGCTTTACGCTCACGGAAAAGATCATTTCAGAGAATAGGCTGTCCACGCTGATGGTCACACACAACATGAAGGACGCCATCCGTTACGGCAACCGCTTGGTGATGATGCACGAGGGCAACATCATTTACGACGTGTCCGGTGAAGAGAAAGCGAACCTTCAGGTGAGCGACCTTCTGGCCAAATTCGAGGCCGTGAGCAACGGTGAATTCGCCAACGACCGCATGCTGCTGGCGTGATAATTTTTTCAAGGAAGGGGCGTCTGTTTGCAGACTTTGACGCGGTGCTGTTCGATTTGGACGGCACACTCATTGATTCTGCGCCCGGTATCTTCGATTCCTTCGAGTTCACACTGGCGCAATATGAGATGACTGTTCCACAGGAACGGCTCAGGCGTTTTCGGGCCGCCGCTTCGCGAAAGCTTCGCAAAGCTGTTGCCGCCCGACGAGGTAGAACGCGCGGTGGAAATCTACCGCGCGCATTATGCCGAAGCAAGCGGTGCGCTGACAAAGCTATATCCCGGCACAAAAGAACTTCTGAGTGCGCTCCGGGAGGCAGGATATATCGTATGCCTTGCCACGTCCAAGGTGCGCTATGCGGCGCTGAAGCTGTTGGATAAACTGGAGCTTACGCCGTATTTTTGATTACATTGGCGGTTCTTCTCCGGATGCTTCACTGGATACTAAAACAGCCGTGATCCGCCATGTGCTTGCCCAGCCGTGTGTACAGGACAAGCGGGCTGTGATGGTGGGCGACAGGGACAACGATATGCATGGGGCGGCGGATTGCGGGCTGCCGGCGGTGGGCGTGCTGTACGGCTACGGTTCCCGCGGGGAGCTGGAACCTTTTGCTCCGCTGTATCTTGCGCCGTCGCCGGCGCGCTGCGTGCATGGCTGCTGCAGCGCAAAGATCAAGGGGAAGCTGCGCTTCCGGAAAAGGGAATGACCGTATTTGAACGATACTTCTGCACATTTCAGAATGCGTGACTGGAAATATGTGCCGAAACGGCAGCGGCGCGCATGCGTGACGCTGATCGTCTGCATTTTGTTTTTCTTGCTTCGGCGTCGGCCACGGTTCTGCTGCTGATCCTGATGCAAACGTTCTGCCAATCCTGTTTTGCCGCAGGTGATGGCCGAACTTACCGGAAGGCCGAGCCGGAGGTGCAACAGCCGGAGTTCCCCGGCGGCGCGCTGCCAGAGAGCGCAGATGCGGGCCAGGCCTATCTGGATGAAAACGATTTTCGTAGGGGATTCAATACTGTGCGGATGTTTGCCTACGGGCTTGTCCCGCTGGAAAACTATATGGCGTTGGAGGGGATGGGCATCGAGAGCATCCGCAGGGGCCCTGTGTTTATTTCAGTGGGGAGACAAAAGTCTATACCATTCCGCAGGCCATCAGCAAAAGTGAAGCCGCGCCGGGTCGTGATGACCTTCGGCACAAACAACGCCAGCGGCCAGTTTACCCGGGAGTCGTTTATCGATGCTTACCGCGACGCGATTGCGGCGATTCAGGATGCTTTCACCCGTATTGCGACGTCATCATCAACGCAATTCCGCCCATAGGCAAGGTGCGCTCTTATCCTCTGACATCACAATGGAAACGCTGGATGATTTCAATAAGGCGCTGGAAGAACTGGCGCAGGAGCTGGACTCCGTTTCTGAACTCGTCTGAAGCGCTCAAGGGCGGAGACGGCTACGCAAAGCCGGATTATGTGATCGGCGATGGCTGCATCTGAGCCAGGCGGCGTTAGAAGAGCTGCTGTTCTATACGCGGACCCATGCGTATGAGGCAGAGGACAGGCGACCTGTAGCTGTCAAAAGCACCGGAACGCAAGGCTCCGCCTGCCTGGCAGGGCGTTGTGGCAGCATCCGGCGGCGCGCAGGCGAGCTGACCGGCTGTTTTCTAAAAAAATAAACCGAGGAGTTTTTATGAATATTTCCGTACTCGGCTGCGGCCGGTGGGGTTCTTTTTAGCGTGGTACCACAGCGCAAAAATGACGTGACGCTTTGGGGCGCGAGGGCTCCCGCAGCCTTGCGGCGCTGCGGGAAACAGGCGGTAACCGCTACCTGAAGCTCCCGGAGCGTGTTTGCCTGACCAGTGATCTGGGTGCTGCTTTGGAATCGGCGCAGCTTGTCGTCATTTCCATCAGTGCGCAGGAGTTGCGCGCGCTGGCGCGATGCATTCAGGCTTATCCTGTGGCGGGCAAAACGTTTATCCTTTGTATGAAAGGCCTCGAATGTGGTACCGGAGACCGGCTGACGCAGGTGTTCCGTAGCGAGGTGACGCAGCCTGTCTCGGTTGCCGTATGGGTGGGCCCCGGGCACGTAGAGGATTTTACAGCCGGCGTTCCCCAATTGTATGGTTGTGGATTCCGACGACCGGACGGTGGTGGATTTCATTGTGGAAACGATGAGCACCGACCTCATCCGCCTATACAAAGGCGGAGACCTTGTGGGAACAGAGGTTGGAGCCGCGGCGAAAAAATGTGATCGGCATTGCGGCGGGCATGCTGGACGGCAAAGGCCTTTCCAGCTTGAAAGGTTCACTGATGGCGCGGGGCGCGCGGGAGATTGCGCGGCTCATCGCGCCATGGGCGGAAACGAGCTTTCCGCATACGGGCTGTGCCACCTGGGCGACTACGAGGCCACGCTCTTTTCAAGCCACAGCCACAACCGGCAGTTCGGAGAGAGCTATATCAAAGGTGAGCCGTACGGAAGCCTTGCCGAAGGCGTGCCCACTGTGCGCGCCCTGGTGGAACTGGGGGCGCTATGGAGTGGAACTTCCTATTTGTAACACGATTTACGCCATTCTTTATGAAGAAGCAGACGCGGATGCCGCGTTGCGCACCTTGTTTACCCGCAGTGTAAAAAGGAGAATTCGATTCCTGAATCCATGCGGCACATCCCGAAGCCTCCCGGCATAAGATGGGCACAAGGAGGTATGCCGTATGATCGAACACAATGCGTTTTGCAACAGTGAGCCGCAGGAGGATGCCCTTTGCGGCTGCGTGGACAACTATGACCTGACGGACTGGAACGATATCGAACCGCCGGACTGGGAGGGCGGCGATGCGCCGCACCAACGCTCCTGCCTGTGCAACGGAGAGAATGGGGACGCCTATGACAATCGGGACCCCGACGGCTGCCGGAATTGCTGCGAAGGGGGAGTCCTGCGACGGATGCAGGGATCCTGAAATGGAACTCTTTATCCCAAAGGCATCTTCTCAGCAACAGCCGGAATCCGGGACGCAGCGGCCGATCGTTTATAATTATATGGAGAACGAGGGCAGCTACGAGGAGCAGATCATTCAAATTTGAAGCAGACTGCGGCGGGCATGCCTGCCGCTTTTTGCTGCCTTAACAGAATTTTTATCGCCGGCCCTGTTGACGAACGCAGACAAATCATGGATAATAGTAACGATAGATTCTATTTTCGCGCAGAAGGGGCGTGGCGTTTTTTTTGGCCTTTTATTATTGCCTGCTGTTTGATGTGGACGGCACTCTGCTGGATTTCAATGCGGCGGAGGACGGCGCATTGCGGGATACGCTGGCGCATTTTCCCTGCCAAACACCGAGGATGCCGTCTCCCAGTACCATGACATCAACAATGCGCTGTGGGCGGCGCTGGAGCAGGGGAAGGTACGGCAGGACAAGCTTGTTATCCAGCGCTTTGAAAAACTGCTCGCTGCGTTTGGCGTGCAGGGCAATCCCGTGGAGATCAACGATTATTACTTAACACAGTTATCTCAGCGCGCAGATACGTTCCCGGGCGCTGAGGAAGCGCTGGAGGAACTGGCGGAAGTGGCCACGCTGGCTGTTGTTTCCAACGGCGTTGAAAAAGTGCAGGCGGGCCGTTTGGAAAAGTCGGGCTTGGGCCGCTTTTTTTGACGGCGTGTTCGTATCCGGCCGGGTAGGCGCGACAAAGCCCGCCCGCAAAATATTCGATACGGCCCTCAATACACACTGGGCATTGAAAACCGGAAAAAGGTACTTATGATCGGCGATTCTCTGAAAGCGGATATCGCCGGGGGCACGGGAGCGGGTATCGACACCTGCTGGTGCAACTTCCGCGGCGCGGTTTTGCCCGAGGGCGCTCCGCAGCCGACCTACACGATCCAGGGATATGAGGAATTGCTTCGCATCGTCATGGAAGAGGAGGAGCTTGCAAATGCCGGAAGTAAAGAAAACGCCATCAGCTTTAAGTCCTCCAATGGAACGGACATCGTCGCGGGTATTATTACACCTGTCCGGGATGGAACCGCGCTGTATCCTGCAAATTTCCTCACGGCATGTGCGAATACATCGGCCGTTATGACGATTTTGCCGGGTATATGGCGCAGAAAGGCTATGTGGTTTGCGGCAACGACCATTTGGGACACGGCGCCACAAGCAGCGGCCCGAACGGAACAGACGGCTATTTTGCCGAAAAGGACGGACGCAAATTTGTGCTGCAGGATCTGCACGAAATGAACCGCCTTGCCCGCGAGGCGTATCCGGGGCTGCCTGTTATCCTGCTCGGACACAGCATGGGCAGCTTTTTGCGCGGATGTATGCCGTCCTGTATCCGGAAACGCTGCATGCACTGGTGCTCAGCGGCACGGGCGGTCCTAACCCGTTGGCGGGCGTAGGACTTGCTCTTACTGAGGCGATCGGCAGGGTGAAAGGGCGAAAGCACCGTTCGAAGTTTCTTAACAACATGGCGTTCGGCCAATATTTGAAGCGGGTGGATTCTCCCGATACGCCCTATGACTGGATCTCACGCGACAAAGAGGTCGTTGCACGGTATGCACAGGATGCAAAGTGTACGTTTATTTTTACTGCCAGCGCGTTTCACGAGCTAATGGCGATTTTGCGTGCGGTGAACCGTCCCCAATGGGCGCAGAAGGTGGACAAGCGTCTGCCCGTCGCGCTGTTTGCCGGCGACGCAGATCCGGTGGGAGATTACGGCAGAGGCGTTGAATCCGTTTACCGCGCGCTGAAAGATGCCGGTGTGAAAGACGTTTTCCTCAAGCTGTACCCGGCGCACGGCACGAGATACTGAATGAAACAAACCGGGCTGAGGTATACGCGGATATCCTCGCGTGGTGCGTTGCCCATCAGGCGTGAAAGCTCGGGCAAAATGGTTTTGGATAAAGCGGCGGTGTACTCATGCCGTTGTTTTATATAGGCGATATCCCAAATCTTTGGAATGGAGAGAGAAATCGTAAATGGAAGTATTCATGAATTTTATCAATGCGATGTTTGGAAGCATCCTGTCGCTTGATCCCGTTTCGGCCGTTAAAAATGGTCGTGATGTGGGCCATCGGCGGCGCGCTGATCTATCTGGCGATCAAAAAGGACATGGAGCCCAGCCTGCTGCTGCCCATGGGCTTCGGCGCCATCCTTGTCAACCTGCCGCTTTCCGGCGCCATCGACCAGATGCATGAGTTGGGCATCGAGGTGGGCGCCCTGAGCGAGCTGTTCCGCGCGGGCATCTCCAACGAGCTGTTCCCGTTGCTGCTGTTCATCGGCATCGGCGCGATGATCGACTTCGGCCCGCTGCTGGCCAATCCCAAGCTGCTGTTGTTTGGCGCGGCCGCGCAGTTCGGCATTTTTATGACGCTGACGCTGGCCTGCCTGGTGAACCTGATTTTTCCGGGTATGTTCAGCATCCAGGATGCCGCCAGCGTTGCCATCATCGGCGCGGCGGACGGCCCCACCTCGATCTTTGTCGGCACCTATTACGGCACAAAGTATCTGGGGGCCATCATTGTGGCGGCGTATTCTTACATGGCGCTGGTGCCCATCATCCAGCCGCCGGTCATCCGGCTTGTGACGACCAAAAAAGAGCGCCTGATCCGCATGCCTTACGAGGCGAAGGAGATCAGCAAGACGGTGCGTATCCTGTTCCCTGATCGTGGTCACCGTGATTGCGGGCCTGATTTGCCGCGCGCGCAGCGTTTCTCTGGTCGGCTTCCTGATGTTCGGCAACCTGCTGCGTGAATGCGGTGTTCTGAACAGCCTTTCTGAAACAGCTCAGAATGTGCTGGCAAACCTCATTACCATCGTGCTCGGCATCACCGTTGCCACCCAGATGCAGGCGGATATGTTCCTGTCCTGGGGCACGCTGATGATCATGCTGCTTGGTCTGTTTGCATTTATTTTCGACACGGTCGGCGGCGTGATGTTTGCCAAATTCCTCAATCTGTTCACGAAGAAAAAAATCAATCCGATGATCGGCGCATGCGGCATTTCCGCGTTTCCGATGAGCAGCCGTGTGGTCCATAAGATGGGCCTGAAGGAAGACCCGCAGAACTTCCTGCTCATGCACGCGGCGGGCGTCAATGTCAAATGGCGGGCAGATCGCCAGCGTTATCGCGGGCGGCCTGATCCCTCAACCTGATCGCCAGAGTATAAGGAGGTACTGGTATGGATATGGTATTGCAGTCTCTCAGTGTCATGCTCATGGGCATGTGCGGTATTTTCATTGTTATGGGTATCATCAGCGTGGCCGTTTCACTGCTGAACCGGTTCTTCAAATAAAAAGAAACTGGCAAAGAGAATCGATGCCTGCACAGGATGTCTGCTCAGGCTTGAGATACAATGAAGAAACCGCTGCCGAGGCGCATTCCCGGCGGCGGTTTCTTCCTGTTGCAGGGAGGAGGGCCGACGTGCCGAGAAAATTGTTCTTCCGATTGAAAGACGGTTTCCCCACGGGTAAAGTTGTGTTTTTGCGTGCTCTGCGTTTTGACTTATCTGGCGCTCATCCGCGTGTCTGGAGCAAAGCTGTGGGGGATGTTTGTTTTCCTCCTCTGTGCCGCGGTGTATTTATACCTCCCCCGGCCGTTTCTGGGCCCGCGTCACAGGAATGGAGAAGGTTCTGCCGGAATTGCTGTGCCGCTGGGCGTCCTTCTTGGCACAGGCTTTCTGGCCGTCCTGTATTGTGTCAGCATGCGTTTGGCGTTCTGTGGCTGCTGCGCGCGCGCTGCCGCCGGTGCTGGGGCTGCTCTGGCTGGTGCTCCTGCGCGCGCCGCAAAGTCCGTGAAAGCGGCACGCGCTGTATATGCGGACGGCGGATTCCTTTCACGGGTCACTCTTTGTGTGTCCTGTCCGTTTTGTTTGCGCTGATGGTCAGCGTAAAAATGCGCACCCTGCCGCTGCGGGAGAGATCGTGCTGACGCAGGATGTGATGTGGAATATCGGGAATGCCAATTCCTTTGCGCTGGATTCCTCCGCAGGACATCCGCTTTTCCATGGTGCGTTTTTCCTATCATTATCTCACGGAGCTTGTGTTCGGTGCGCTTTCTATTGTGAGCGGAATCGCCTGCTATGATATTTACGTGTTTTATGCGGGACCGCTGGTTTTGGCTGCTCTGCTGTGCTGTCTGTATGCACTGGGCATCTGCTTTTACCGCGGCCATCGGAACAAGGCGTTATTGTTCACCTTCGCCATGTTTTTGTTCAACTGCGCCAGCCTGTGGACAGCTCTGACAAACGGAACAGGCAGTTTCGGCAATACAAATATGATGCACCTCATTACGAACGTGAATGCGCAGGGAACAGCGGCTGTTTTGTTTCGGTTTTTGTGATCCTGTTTACAGAAATGGCCCGCAGATGCTTTGATGTGAGTTGGATGTATCTGACGGTTTTTCTGGGCAGTTTTGCACTTGTGTGTGTTTTGCCAAAGGGCCGGCAGCGGCCATTGTCGTTTGCAGCTTTGCGGTCACAATGCTGTTTGTACTGTTCCGCAAACCGCGCTGGAGCCGGGCATTGACCGCGTTGGCTGGAGTTCTGGCGGTTTTCCTGGTGGTCTACCTTGTGATTTTTTTCTTCCGGGACAAACACCAGTGTTCATTTCGGATTCAAGACGTTGGAAGCTTCCGCACCGCGCCAGTGGCTGCGTGCATGGATGGGAGACAGCGCAGCGGCCGGTGCGGTATGCATGGTGCTGGGAGCGGTTTTGCATGCATTTTGTATGCAGCCTTTTCAATTTCCACTGTATTTAAAAGGGCTTTGTAGGGACATCCGCGGATTGCTGCGGCTTCCGGCGGAACGCTTGCTGGCAAACGGCATTGTGGCGGGCGGCTTTTTGCCTATTTTCTGTTTTGGCATCCCTCATACAGCCAGCTTTATTTTGTTCTGATTGCAATTATGTTTATGAATCTGCTCGCGGTTGACCAGGTCACGACGGTGCGTACACGCGCGGGAAAAGCCTTCTGCACGCTGTGCGGTGCCGTCGGTCTCGCCACCAGCGCCGTGCTGGTGATTAACTTTACGGCAGCGGATGCGCCAGCTGGCGCGTAACCTTGATATTATCCCCAAGTACCCGTATGTCAGCACCGCCAGCGCAGGCGATGAGGCGGCGATGAAATGGCTGCAGAGCAATACGCCGCAGGATGCAGTGTTCGCTACCAACCGTATTCACAGCATGGCCAACGCCTCGGACGGTATCTCCAGCTTTGTATACCGCGATGAGCGGCCGGCAGGCATATATGGAAGGCTATACCTATGCAGTGACGAACATGGGGGTTTCCGAGGCCGTTGTTGCGCAAAAGCAGGCTGTGAATACTGCACTGTTCGATGCATCGACGGCGCCGGAGGAAGTCCTGCGACTTTGTGCGGAAAACGGCATCGACTACCTTGTTTGTTCCAAACAGTATCCGGGCGACACAAGCCAGCTATCCGGGCTTGTGGTCGTGTATGAAAACGCCGACGTAACGATATACGCGGCAGATTAATGAGAAAATTATGTTATTAACGATACAAAACATTCAAAAATATTTTGGAGCTGAGCTGTGTCTCAGGAACATCAGCTGCGTGCTGGACGCACAAGACCGCGCCGGAACTATTGGCGAGAACGGCGCGGGCAAATCCACGCTCATCAAGATCATCACGGGTGAGCTGTACCCGGATGACGGAATCGTGACGCTGGCGCACGGGGCGACGGTAGGTTATCTGGAGCAGAACAGCGTGCTGGACCCCGCATGCACGGTATATGGAGAAATGGAAAACGCGTTTCGTTCCGTTTTGGACGCGATGGACGAGATGAAGCGTCTGGAGCGTCAGATGGCGGAGTGTCCGGGCGACCATATGCTTTGGAACGTCATGCGCAGCTCTCCGCCGTTGTAGATGCGGCGGACGGCTATAATATGGACACACAGATCAAAAAGATATTGAATGGCATGGCTTTTCCCGCGCCGGATTATCAGAAAGCGTGGCTGTGCTCTCCGGCGGCGAGCATACCCGACTTTGCCTTGCCAAGCTGCTGCTGCAAAAGCCTGATCTTCTGATTCTGGACGAGCCGACAAACCATTTGGATTTTGAGACGATGGAATGGCTGAAAGCTATCTCAAACCTATCCGGGGGCGCGATTCTGGTGGTGAGCCACGACCGTTATTTTCTTGATGCTGTCTGCAACCGCATTTTCGAAATCGAGGACAATACGCTTACAGCATATAAGGGGAATTATTCCGCTTACCTTCCGCAGAAAGAGGCGGCTGTGGCGCTTCAGCAGAAGCAGCATGATGCGGATATGGAGAAAGCCGCGAAGCTGGAAGATTATATTGCGCGTAATCTGGTGCGCGCCTCCACCAAAAATGGCCAAAGCAGGCGCAAGCAGCGAGAAAAATGGAGATCACAGAAGCACCGCGCACCTCCCACCGATCTGAAGTTCCGCTTCACCTTCGATGTGACGCCTTACAACGAGATTCTTACGGCGAAGAATATTTCTGTCACACTGGGCGGCAAAAGACTTGTTGAAGGATTGGATCTGCTTGTAAAGCGGGGAGAACGCCTGGTCATCGCGGGCCCGAACGGCGCGGGAAAATCCACGTTGCTGCGTGTGCTGGACGGCAAGCTGCGTCCACAGGCGGGCCAGTGCGCTTAGGCGCTGGCGCAAAGCCGTCTGTGTTCGAACAGCAACAGCTTCGCCGAGGCGGCACGGTCATCAGCACGATTTGGGACAAATATCCAAAATTCACGGAACTTGAGGTGCGCAGCCACTTGGCCAAGCTGAATTTTCGTGGTGAAAGATGTATTCAAGCCGTGTTCGGCACTTTCTGGCGGCGAACTGGCCCGTCTGCGCTTTGCGGAAATTTTGCTGGAAAAGCCGAATCTTTTTGTTCCTGGACGAGCCGACGAACCATTTGGATATCTATACCCGGGACTCTCTGGGGCGGCGCTGGCTTCCTATGAGGGACGCTTGTGCTCGTCACTCATGACCGTTATCTGATGAACAGCCTGCTTGTCCAATTTTATTCATTGAAAACGGAAAGACTTCGCTATATGAAGATTATGACGCGATGATGCACCGCGGGGCTGTGCCGCCTGAAAAAAACATCGCACCGGAAAAGACGGCGTCTGCAGGCAAGGCTGCTTACGGCAAGGAGCAGCGCCGCCGTCGCTGGAGCTTCGCGCACGGATCAAAGCGCTGGAGGATGAAATGGAGACTCTGGCCCTGCGCATTATGGCGTTGGAGGGTGAAGTGAACGACCCTGATGTTCTGCGGGATCACGCGTCTGCGGGATGTATGCGATGAGCTGGACGATACCCGTTTTCATCAGGACGAGGTCCTGGCCGAATGGGAAAGGCTTGTGGAAGAACAGGAAGCTTACGAGCAGGAAAACGACGAATAACACAATACAGGTATGCCCCGGACGCATTCAGCGCCCGGGGTATTTTGGTTCTAACGCCTGTCCGCGTTTCATATCATTGAACAAATGAATGGCAAAGGACGGGAAGATATGGACGCTTTTTATCATGCTGCGTCACAGCTGCCCGGTGCAAGTCTCGCAGGCGCTGATGCGCATTCCGCCCCGGTGGGCGGGGGACATTACGGAAATCCGCCTGCGTTCGGGCCGCCCGGTGTCGCTTAGCACGCCGAGCGGCGCACGGTTTGTTCCATAGACGGCGGTTGGCGAGAAAACCGGATACAGGCGTGCTGTCTACGCCGCACACGCTGGTGCAGAACTGCTTTCAGGCCATCTGCGGATATTCGGTGCACAGTTTTGCGGATTGCATCGCTAACGGCTTTGTTCCGCTGCCGGGCGGGCGGGCGGGCGTGTGCGGTACGGCATTCGTGGATGGCAGCGGAACCTTTACGCTCAAAAATATCACGTCCATCAATCTGCGCGTGGCTCGCACGGGCTTGTGTGCCTGCGACGCCGTTCTGCGTCCGCTGCTGTGCGCACCCGGCGTGGGGCTGCTGATCGCGGGTGCGCCGGGCAGCGGCAAACGACGTTGCTTCGCGCCGTGCTGGCGGAGCTTTCCGCGGCGGACCGAAAAACAGCCGTGGTGGACGAGCGTTTCGAAATCGCCCCTGTGGAGCAGTCCGGCTTCTGCACGCGGCTGCCTCAGCACTGCGACGTGCTTTCGGGATACCCCAAACACATCGGTATGCAGCATGCGCTGCGCACTTGCACCGGACGTTATCGTGTGTGACGAGGTTGGAGCAATGGAAGATATCGCGGCGATCACGCAGGCGGCAAAAACGCAGGCGTCGGGCTTGTGGTGACCATCCACGCCTGACGCGGAAACGCGCGCCGCAGCCAGTACGGCTCTGCTGCAGACGGGCGCTTTCCGTCATGTGGCGTTTTTAAAAGGTAAGGAAACACCGGGCAGAATATCGGAGGTCGTGGATGCGGGAACTGTTTTTAAATGTATCGGTGCGATACTTGTGCTTTTACGGGCGCAGCCATGGGCTGGCACGGCAACGCCGCCATGCGCCGCGCGTACAGGTGCTGGCGGATATCTGCGCTTTTTGGGCGCAGTGCGGGACGACCTTCATTTCCGCTGCGGCCGAACGGAGGAAATCCTCGCTGCGGCACAGCAAAATACCCGGCTGTCGGCGCTGCCGCTTTATTTTTCCGATCTCGCCTCCGGCTGCGGCCTTCAGACAGAGCTGGACAATGCGCTTTGCCGCACTGAACGGGAGATTGCGGGCGTGACGCGGGGGAAGAGCGCGTGCTGCTGCGCGGCGCGCTGGAGGGGCTGGGCGGCTGTCCCGCGCAGGAGGAGGGAACGGCTGGCCTACGCCCAAACACAGCTGGAAACCGCTTTGGATGCTGCCAGAGCGGAGGCTGCCCAGCAGCGCCGGCTGTACCGGACGCTGGGCCTCTCGCTGGGCGGGGCTGCCGCGCTGCTGCTGCTGTGAGCCAGGCGGCGTTCCGGGCAGCACGCTGTATGTGAAAAAGGAGCGAAGCGAAAAAATGAACATGATTTTGTATTCAAGATCGCCGCCATCGGCATCATTGTAGCTGTGCTCAACCAGCTGCTGATCCGTTCCGGCCGGAGGAACAGGCCATGATGACGACGCTGGCGGGGGCTTATCGTCGTGCTGATGATGATCATCAGCCAGATCAGCGTCCCTGTTCGACACCATCAAGGACCTGTTTGCATTGTGATCTGCCATGGACATTTTCAAGATCCTGGGCTTCTGTCTGTGTGCGCTGGTGCTGTTGAGCGTACTGCGCCAATACAATCGGATACGCGGTGCTGGCCGCACTGGCCTGCTGCATGGTATTGCTTTGGTTCGTCATGCAGGCGCTGGGGCCTGTACTTTCTTTTGTGGAAACTCTTTCGCAGTTTTCAGGCTTCGAGCATTTGGGAACCGTGTTCAAGGCCGTCGCCATCGCGCTGATGGCCCAAAGCGTGCAGGACCTGTGCATGGAAGCAGGGCAAACGGCCCTTGCCGGACGCGTGGAGCTGGCGGGCAAGGTGGCCGTGCTGCTGGCGGCTATGCCGCTGTTCACGGTGCTGACGGATACGCTGCTGGCGCTGCTGCGATGAAGAGCCGCTTCACTCACGAAGGATTTGGAAACGGCTGGCTTGCCTTGCAGCCATGCTGTTCTGCGTTGCGGCGGCCGGCGTGCCGGCGCTGGCGCAGGAGGCGACGGGAGACTCCGGAAGCGGGCAATCCGGGATACCTGAGGAATGGGCGCAGGTCACGCAGGAAGCGCCAATGACCGCCGGGGATTTCAGCGGGATGACATTGTCCGACTGGCTGGAAAAGGGCGCGGAAATACTGCGCGGAGCTTGCATGAGCCTTTGAGACTATTGGCAAGGCTGTGCGGCCTGCTGCTGCTGGCGGCCGTGGGAAAAAGCATGTGCACCGAGCGAACGTCGCCGGAACTCGCGGGCCTTGTGGATACTGTTGTCACGCTGGCTGTGTTCACGCTCTGTTCTTCCTGCATGCTGGCGCTCACCGGTGTACTGCAGGATGCAATCGAAACAAGCCGCGTTTATATCATTTCTTTTGTTCCGGTGTTCGCTTCTGTGCTGACAGCCTGCGGACAGGTAGGCGGCGCGGCGCTGTACAGTGGCTTTTTCTTCGGTGCGGCGATGGTTATGGCAGATATTCTGTGCAGAGTGGGGCTGCCGCTCACGCGTGTGCTGCTGGCGCTGGAATGCTACTGCGGCCGTAGGCAGTACGGGACCTTTCGCAATTGACCGCCTCCGTATGCCGACGGACGAAGTGGCTGCTCACGTTTTGCGCCACGGTGTTCGGCGCGCTCATCGGCCTGCAGGGGGATATTTGCGCAGAGCGCGGATACACTCGCGCTGAAAACCGGGAAATTTCTGCTGAGCAGCGGCGTGCCCGTTGTGGGACGGGCAATCTCCGACGCAATGGGCAGTGTGCTTTGGCCGGATTGAAAATGCTCAAAGGCACAGTAGGGTTTGCGGTGATCGCCGTCATTGCGGCGTCGTTTCTGCCGCTGCTCATACAGTGCTGAGCGTACCACCTTGTGTTTTCCGCCGGAAACATCGTGGCGTCGGCAACGGGCGGCACCAAAGCGCAAAAGCTGCTTTCCGGCCTCTCCGGATTGTGTGAGCCTTTACATTTCGATGGTTGTCTTTTTAGCCTGATCGTCATTTCTTCCACGCTTGTGATGATCCTGCTGGGGAATGGAGGGGTAGAATTGGAACAAATCAGGGCCTGGGTGCTGGCCGTGTGCTTTGCGTGTATCGCGGCTGGCATCCTCGGGCAGCTTTCTTCCTCCCGGACGCGGTTTTCTGTCATAAAGCTGATACTCACCCTATATATTTTAATAACCGCATTCGCCCGCTGCAAAGCCTGGGCGATGGGCATGTAACGTTCGACATTCCGGAAGCGCCGCAGACAGTGCAGGCGCCGGATACGGAAGCAATGGTGTTGAACACGGTGTGCACACGGTTGGAGGATACTGTGCCCAGCGCGCTTGCGGAGGACCGGATTGCGTACACCGAAGTGGACGTGGCGTTGGACGCCGACAGCGAGACCGTAGAGGTGGCGGACGTACTGTAATAGTCCCCTGGCGACACAGATGTTTCGGGCGTGGAGGATGTTGTCACAAAAAGCGCTGGAACACATGTCCCGGTAACGGTAAATGAAGAAGGATAATGCAAATGGAAAAAAGCGGAGCATGGGGGCTGGCAGGAAATGCTGCACGGGCTGTTCCAGAAAAAAATTGGCTTTTTCTTTGTCGGGCTCGCGGGGATCTGCCTGATTTTTTATCCGACACATTCTGTTCGGAGGCCGGGAGGGTTCCACGGGCGCGGCGCGGCGGAAGCACACAGCAGGCTGTGAGCGCAGCGACGGGCGTTCAGGAGTGGAGACCCGCCTGACCGAAATGCTGGAGAGCGTGCAGGGCGCCGGCAAAAGTGCAGGTGATGATCACACTGGAAAGCGCCGGAGAAACAGGTGTATGCACGCGACGAACAATCTGATACACAGACGACGCAGGACGGATCGGACGGTGTGACGGACCGAAAGGAATCCTAAAAAGCGAGCATATCATCGTTGACGCGGCGGATGGAAAACAACCTCTTGTGGAAACGCACATCGAACCGGAGGTGAAAGGGCGTGGCCGTGGTGTGCGAGGGGGCGGGGACGATATTACTGTGATAAAACGCATTACCGATCTGGTCTCGGTTGTATTGGGGCTTTCGACCAACCGGATATGCGTTACAAAAATGATTTAGACGGAGGATGCATATGAAAGCGCAAAAAGCAAAAGACAATTCACCTTGCTTACCCTGGTGGTGGCGCTGGGCGTTGCGGTGTACCTGAACTGGGGTACGCGAAAACAGACGCGCCTTTCGCACTGCAGGACCCCGGTGCTGTAAGCGCCAACGCAGCCGTGGAAACTGTTACAGACGGCACCACATCCGGCGTGCTGGACGCCCTGCCCGTGCAGGAGGCGCTGCCCGACAAGAACTACGGCGACGCACAGCTTGTGAGCGCGAATGAGACCAGCAACGACAAATACTTTGAACAGGCTCGACTGACACGAAGCAAAACGCGGGATGAAGCGCTGGACACCATGCAGCAGGCGCTGAAAAATGCCGAGTTGTCCGAGACTGAAAAAGACAGCGGTCACCCAAACGCTCACCAACACCATCAACAGCATCACAGTGGAAAGCGACATCGAAAACATGGTAAAGGCGAAAGGCTTTGCGGATTGCGTCGCATTTATCGAGGGAAAAAGATCAACCTTGCCGTGAAAACAGGCAGCGAAGGATTGGATAAGAGTGAGGTGGCGCAGCTGCGGGATATCATTTTGGGTAAAATGGAGACAGGCGAAACATATCAGTATCGTCGAAGTGAAATAGGTGTTGTGAAAGCAGCCGGAAGATGGTATAATAATTCCAAAGCCGCTTCGACGGGCGGCCGGCGCACAGTTGGTGCGCCGGCTTTTGCCGCCAGCGGCTTGTGGGATGCCGGCAGAGAAAAAACGTGCCCGGCACTCCTGAAAACTTGCATGTGCGCCCGTGCAGCGGGGGAGGCTTTGAAATGGACGTTACAAATTCCAGCACCATCGGCGGCAGCCTGCAGATATCCACGGATGTCATTGCGAAGATCGCAAAAGCTCGCCACGCTTGAGATCGAAGGCGTGAAGGAAGTATCCACCGGAACGATGGGTGTAAAGAGCCTGTTCAATAAGGTGAACCTTCAAAAGCCGATCCTCGTCCAGCTCACTGATGATGTGGCGGAGATCACGGTGAATATCATGGTGAGGTATGGTTATAAGATTCCGCAGCTCTGCGAGAAGGTGCAGGAAAACGTGAAAAAAGTTCTGTGCAGAACATGACATGCATCACCGTTTCTAAAGTCAACATTGTGGTAACAGGCGTCGCGCAGGAAACTGCCGGCCCGGAAGCGGGAGTAACCGAGAAAAATCCATGACCCTCCCGCTCTCTGCAGGAGGGTTTGTTTTGTGAGGAATATCATGAAGAGAAGAATTGCCCGTGAAAACGCTTTTATCGCCGCCTTTGAAGGCCAGCTTCAACGCCAACAGCATCGAGGAGATCGTTGCCGCATCACGCGAGCAGGACGAATATGCCGTCGATGCGTATGGCGAAGCGCTGCTGGCAAACTTTACGCACACAGCGCCGAAGTGGACGATCTGATCAAAGGCCAGGCTTAAAGATTGGACGCTGGCCCGTCTGCCGCGCGTAAATGCGGCCATCCTGCGCCTCGCCGTGACCGAAATGCGGTTCAACGGCAGCGACGATATGGACAGTATCGTCATTAACGAAGCGGTAGAGCTGGCGAAAAAATACGCCGGAGAAGAGGACTACCAGTTCATCAACGGCGTGCTGGGGCAATCTCCCGGGAGGCGCACAGCGCAAAAGCGGACGAGCCTGCCGTTCCGGCGGACTCCGCTTCGGAGGAAGCCTGAGCATTATGTACACCCTTGGCATTGATACGAGTAATTATGCAACCTCTTTGGCTGTGTTCGACACCGCGGCCGAAGAGGTTGTTTGTGACCGTAAACGTTTTTACCCGTGAAGCCGGGCGAACTGGGCCTCCGGCAGAGCGACGCCGTGTTTCACCATACGGCTGCGCTTCCGGAGCTGCTGCGGGAGCTGGATGCCGAGTTTCCGTTGCACAGAGTGGACGCCGTCGGCGTTTCGGAGAAACCGCGCCCGGTGGAAGGCTCATATATGCCGTGCTTCCCTCACAGGGCTTGCAGTGGCGCAGGGGCTGGCACTGGCGCGCGGCGTCCTTTGGTGCGCACCACTCATCAACAGGGGCATATCGCCGCCGCTCTGCTCTCCGCAGCGGGGCGTCGCTTTTCGCACGGCGCGTGCTTGTGTTCCATATTTCGGGCGGAACCACCGAGCTCCTTTTTGTGCAGCGGAACGTCTGTCGTGTGCCGGGTGGGCGGCAGCACCGACCTTTATGCCGGCCAGGCGGTGGACCGCATCGGCGTAAAACTGGGCTTTGCGTTCCCGGCAGGGGCGGACTTTCCATCCTCGCTTCTGAATGCAGCGAAGAGATAAAGCCAAAAGGTAAGCGTAAAAGGTGCGGACTGCAGCTTTTCCGGATTGGAAAACCAGTGCGCCGCACTGCTGGAACGTGGCGCAGCCCCGGCTTACGTTGCGAAATATTGCCTGAGTGCCGTGGGCCAGACGGTACTTCGAATGATCTGTGCCGCACAGGAACAGTATCCCGGCGTGCCGGTGGTATGCGCGGGCGGCGTGATGAGCAGCGATATCATACGCGCTTATGTACAGCGGACGCAGCCGGATATTTATTTCGTACCGGGCCGGTATTCCAGCGACAACGCCATCGGCGTGGCCGTTCTGGCGGCAAAGGAGGTTCAGGCATGGCCAATGTGATCACGGTAACGGCGCTGAACCGTTATGTGAAAACGCTGTTGGAGCGGGACTCTGTTTTAACAGATGTGGCGCTGCGCGGCGAGATATCAATTTACGAACCATTATAAGACCGGACATTTTTATTTTTCCCTGAAAGACGAGCAATGCTCTGTCAAAGCAGTTATGTTCCGGCGTGATGCACAGAATCTGGCATTGCCGCAACCGAGCCCCTAAATGCGGGCGAAGTTCAAGCTGTGCTTAAATCCTACGTAACGGCAGGAGCCGTCACCAAATATCCCTGACGCTGGAGGATAAACACTGCTTCTTCCACAGAAACCTCACGGTGTGCGGGAGGTCGGTCAGCTTTACGGTAGAGTTCAGAATTGTACACTTCATTCCATTTGAGAATGTTGTAGATGGCAGTCAACAACATTCTTGCAATAGCAATAATCGCTTTCTTGTGGCCCCTGCGTTTCTTTAGGGGCCAAATAGCGGTTACGGACCTCTGGAAACTGCTTGGTACGAATCGCACAAAGAGCGCACTGCACAAGCAACGGTTTGATGTAAGCCCCGGCACGGCTGATTCTGGTAGTTTTCTTCTTCCCGGCACTCGCGTTGTTCTGTGGCGTAAGCCCAGCCCAGGAGCAGAAATGCTTCGAGGTGGAAAAAACGGACATATCCACTCCAATTTCAGAGATAATGCCGATAGCGGCAAAAGATTGGATACCCGGCGCCGTCATAACAAGGTTGAGTTGAGGAATGTATTTTTCCGCAGTAGACAGAATCAGGGATTCCAAGTTGAGTTTGCACAATTCAAGACTATCCATGTGGGAACGGATAATGCGGAGCTTTCAGCTTGTTCGGCACACATTTCTCCATCCACGGCGGCTTGAATCTGCTCAATGGGCTTCTTGATGTTTTTAGTAAGATAGGGCTTTACGTCAAAAGGTTCATTGCTTTCTAACAGCCTGGTAGTAATTGCCGATGCAGCTTTTTCCAAAGACATCCGAAAATACGTCGTCCAGTTTAATGTTGGAAACAGTCAGGCAGTTCTGTGCACGGTTCTTCTCCCCGGCGATAAAGTTGGTCAGTTTCCAGTGGTAACGCACCAAATCCCGAAGCTGGCGGATATCCGCTGGAGGGATAAAACTGCCGGAAACAAGGTCGTGCTTAAAAATGTCGGCGATCCATTTGGCATCCTTTTTGTCCGTTTTCTTGCCCCGGATGGCTTTCACATATTTTGGGTGAGCAAGGACAACGTTGCAGGTGGGTTCCAGAATGTTGTAAATGGGAATCCAATACTTCCCTGTAGATTCCATACACACATCTTTGCAGTTGTTCTCAGAAAGCCAATCTGCACACCGGCGTAAATCTCCCGTAAAAGTGGAGAACCGCTTGCTTTTGTAGTTGGTCACCCGTGGTCATTGGTTGTGGCAATACAAGCAACAACAAAGGACTTGTGGACATCCATCCCGCAGCAGATGGGGTAAACGATTTTAAGCATAGCACATCCCCTCAAAATAAGATTTGAGGAGAACAGGCAGGGACTGGACGCTCGCTGAAAGATTGAAGTAGTCCGTCTCTCCAAAGATAAGGTTACAGGGTACTAAACCCTAATTATTGGTCCTTGAAAGAGCAAGAAACGCGGCAGCCTGTTATGCGGCTGGGGTGGGAGATGCTGCACTGCTATTCTCTCATCCATGACGACCTTCCTTGCATGGATAATGACGATATGCGCCGAGGGCGTCCGTCGTGCCACAAAGCTTTTGGGAGGCTACGGCTCTGCTGGCAGGCGACACTCTGCTTACGGCAGCATTCGAAACTCTTTCCGGTTCACCAGGCACTGCCGTCCAGAACACCGCCGCCGTTTGTGCGCTGAGCCGTGCGGCCGGGGCAAACGGTATGGTGTGGGGTCAGGAGCTTGACCTTGCTTTTTTGAAGAAAAAGCCTGCCACGGCTGAAGAATTGCGCGAGGTGCACCGCAACAAGACCGGAATGCTCATCAACGCGGCGGCGCAGCTGGGAGCGGTGGCGGCAAGTGCGGACGATATTCAGCGGCAGGCCATTGCGCGATATGCCTTTCCGTAGGACTGGTGTTCCAGATCATTGACGATATTTTGGACGTTACGGCGACGGCGCAGCAGTTGGGCAAACCATTGGCAGCGACGCGGCCAATGGGAAAACGACGTTTGTTACATTGCATGGCGTGGAACGCTCCCGCGGGATTGCGCAGGAATTGACAGACGGGGCCTGTGGCGTCCCGGCGCGCGGCATTCGGCGGCCGGGCGCAGTTTCTGGAGACCTTAGCGGCCAGCCTGCTGGAACGAAATCAGTAGAAAGGACCAGATCGTAATGCATGTTTTGCAACGGCTTTTTCGGGAATTACATCCTGTCCGTCGCTCTGCTCTCCTGGCTGGCGGCGCAGATATAAGACGATCATCAACTATATCCTGAGCGGCAAATTTGAAGCGGAGCGCATAGTGGGGAGCAGGCGGCATGCCCAGTGCACACTCGGCGCTCGTCTGTTCCATGTTTATGGCCGCAGCAAAAAGCCAGGGCGTCAACTCGCCCATTTTCGCTATTGCATTTATCCTGGCCGCTATCGTAATGTACGACGCCATGGGTGTGCGGCGTGAGACCGGCGAACAGGCCAAGGTACTCAACCGTATGATATCCGACTGGCTGAGCGAAGACGAGGACGCACCTGCCTATCTGGCGCAGAAGGGCCGCAAGCTGAAGGAAAAAGTGGGGCACACTCCATTTGAAGTGCTTTCCGGCGCGTTATTGGGAATTTTTGATCGCTGTGATCGTCCCCGCACCCTGAAGGCAGTAAAACGATTGATAGAAAGGACGTGAACGGCACGCGCCTTTTAGACACGATCCATTCCCCGGCCGACGTCAAACGGCTGGATTTCGGACAGCTGCAGGAGCTGTGCGCGGAGATCCGCGCGTTTTGATTGACTCCGTCTCCAAAACCGGAGGGCATCTTTCCTCAATCTCGGTACCATTGAACTGACGGTTGCGCTGCATAAGGTGTTTGCTACACCCAGCGATAAATTTGTCTGGGACGTGGGACATCAGTGTTATACGCACAAGATCCTTACCGGGCGCAGGGAAGGATTCGACCGGCTTCGCATGCTGGGAGGCATCTCCGGGTTCCCAAGCCCGCGGGAAAGCGAACACGACGCTTTTATCGCGGGACATGGCAACACCTCACTCTCCGCTGCCATCAGCATGGCCCAGGCGAAAGAAGCTTCGGCATGAGCCGGGCAAGGTCATTGCCGTCGTGGGGAGACGGCGCTTTTTACCAACGGCATGATCTATGAGGGGCATGAACAATATCCGTAGCCTGAACAATTTGATCGTCGTGCTCAACGACAACAAAATGTCCATTTCTAAAAACGTCGGTTCGGTGGCGCAGTATCTTACCCAACTGCGCACCAGCCCGCGTTATTTCAAAGCAAAACGGGATGTGGAATCTCTCCTGGACTCCACGCCGGTCGTGGGTGGCGCCATCAAGGCAGGCATCAAACGGTGAAAATCTGCATTTCGGCGTTCGTTGTATCATTCCACAATGTTTGAGGAAATGGGGTTCCAATACGTCGCCCGGTTGACGGGCACGACGTCAAAAATTTCCATGTTGTTTGATGCATACCGGCAGGAGCAAAGCGCGCCGCTGTTCGTTCACGTTTTGACCATAAAGGGGAAAGGCTTTACACCAGCAGAACAAAATCCCGGCGAATTTCACGGCGTTTCCGCTTTCGATGTAAAACCATCTGACGGATCCGGACGTCGCGCCGGACAGCTCTTTTCCACAGTGTTCGGGCAGCAGTTGGCACAGCTCGCCGGGCAGGACGAACGTATCTGCGCGATCACGGCAGCCATGAAGTACGGCACAGGGCTTCAGTATTTTTTATAAGCAGCACAAATCGCGGTTCTTCGATGTGGGCATGGCGGAACAGCACGCCGTCACGTTTGCCGCCGGCCTGGCGGCAAAATGGAATGCGGCCCGTTGTTGCGATCTATTCCACATTCCTGCAGCGCGGTTACGACCAAATCATTCACGACGTCAATTTGCAGCGTCTCAGCGTGCTTTTTTCGCGGTAGACCGCGCCGGCCTTGTGCCCGGTGACGGCGAGACGCATCAGGGTATCTATGACGCCGCGTTTTTCAGTGAGCTCGACAGTTTTCAGATCGTTTCTCCCTGCAATTACGCAGAATTGGCATATTGGCTGGAACGGCTCCTTCTGGAAGACGGCCCGCGTGCGCTGCGTTACCCGCGCGGCGCGGAGGACGAAAAGCGTTGGCCGCTCTGGACTGCAGCGGCCTGGAGAATACGACGTGTTTCGTGCGGAAGGTCCCGCGGATGCGGCGCTCGTGACCTATGGCGCACAGGCTAAGGAAGCGTTGGCGGCCGCGAAATTGGCCGCGCAGCAAGGCGTTTGCGTGGATGTACAAACTTACAGTGATACATCCTCTGCCGCAGGGGCTTTGTGATGCGCTCGGCGGTTACCGCAGCATCCTGTTTGCAGAGGAGGGCGTGCGGGGCGGCGGTATCGGTGAGCATCTGGCGGCCGCGCTGCTGGAGCGCGGCTGCAACGCGTCTTATCGGCATATCGCCGTGCCGAACAACGGGCTGACGCATGCTTCTGTGGACGAATTGCGCGCCCGCTTTGGGTTGGATGCGGCGTCCCTGGCAGCAGCTATTATGAAGCAAAGGAGACGTCAAGTGAAAATTCGATTGGATCAATATCTTTGCCAAAACGGCCTGGCACAGAGCCGGGAGCGTGCAAAAGCGCTCATCATGGCCGGCATTGTGTATGTGGTGAGGAAAAAAGCGACAAGCCCGGCAATATGGTAGACGAAAATGCACACGTGGAAGTACGGGGCCATGATATCCGATATGTGAGCCGTGGTGGACTGAAGCTGGAAAAGGCGATGCAGGTATTTCCGCTCACCCCGGAGGAAAGGTTTGCATGGATATCGGCGCGTCCACAGGCGGTTTCACCGACTGCATGCTGCAGAACGGAGCTGTAAAGGTATATGCTGTGGACGTGGGCTACGGACAGCTTGCATGGACGCTGCGCTGCGACAAACGTGTTGTGAATATGGAACGCACCAACATCCGCCATGTGACAGCGGAACAGCTACAGGAGCCAGTCGCTTTTTTTCAGCGTGGATGTTTCCTTTATTTCTCTCAAGCATATCTTTCCGGTCGCTGCCGCCATCACCGCGCCGGAGGCCGGAAGGTGTCTGCCTTGTAAAGCCGCAGTTTGAGGCCGGGAAAGGTTGGGAAGAAAGGTGTCGTGCGCGAAGCCGCTACCCACCGTGAAGTCATTGAAGCGGCGTCCGGCTTTGCCGTTCAGAACGGTTTTTCTGCCATTGGCCTGGATTTTTCACCCA
>VOFB01002724.1_pt1 | contig 42373 bp, 54 predicted proteins | sample 5384141 | NCBI WGS metagenome assembly VOFB01 (sample SAMN12384721, study PRJNA508395) | human gut metagenome | isolation source: healthy gut A | host: Homo sapiens
AGCTCTCAAGGATATGCTGATCGGATGGATCGAGAGCAACCTGACCAATATGTTCACCGATGTCAACGAGAAGGTAGGAACGATTGCCGCCGAGGTCGGGCAAACTCCGTCCGGCTGGAACGGCGGCGTGTACCAGATGATCCGGGGACTATCCGAAAACGTGATAGTCCCCATCGCTGGTATCATCATCACCTTTGTTTTGTGCTACGAGCTGATTTCCATGATCACCGAGAAAAACAACCTTCACGACGATGTATGCTAATAGCGAGGACTTTCAAGTCCTCGCTATTACAACGATGGTCAGCTCATTTGTGGCAAAATGGAATGACCCAAGCACCAGTTTGATGATCTGCACTAATAATTAAAAACACTATTTCGATTAAAATAGAGTACGCAAATAGGTAGGACCATCATCACCGATAAGCATTTCAGTGTGTCCAAATATCAAATAATAGGTTTCGACGACAATTGAAATATCATCAGCGTGCTTAACCACGATGCAAACTGGTATGACCGGAATTTGTTTGCTGTAAATACCCGAATTAAATGCAATGATATTTTGTTTATCTTTTTCCGAGACAAATTCGCGGTATTCTTCTTGGCATATCAAAAAAGGGTTATTCGCCAAGTGTGCAATACCTAATAATTCTATTGATAAGCAGAGCAATAACAATAGCATAAATACTTTTTTTCGCCTCCACTTTTTGAAAGCGAAGATGGGTATTACGGATGCAATCATGACAGCAATACATATTTGAACAATATATATTAGCAAAGAAATAATCGCCAAGAACATAAACCGATCTCCATGTTATTTAACAGGGTCTGTCGATGAATCAAAATTCCAATCGTCGTTTGCAGCCGCATAAGTCCAAGCGTTTTCATCTGCTGGAACCCAATTCAGATTTGATGGGATGCCAAGACTGCGGATGGCTTCGTGTTCATCCGCAAAAACGCTCCATGTACCGCTACCAAGCAAACGATATCCTCTTTGAGCAGTCACCTTGAATCGACCATCATTGGGATAGTTATTGGCAGTAGTTCCTTTTGTTCCGTTTATATACCAATAATACCATCTTCCGGCAACCAAGTCGGACGTGTCATCCACACCAACGCAAAAACTCACTTCCTGATTATTATCTAAAAAGTTAGTATCTCTGTAACTATTCGGCTGATTAGTTGCCCATGTTGACCCGCTTTTTATCAATTGAAACGCATTGCCTTTGTCGTTCTGACTTGTTGACGACTTGTTGTAGTTATAGAAAACAACTTCCATCTCAAGTGCTTCATTTGAATCAACATTCAAATTATTCAACGTGCTTTGATCGTATTTATACCACAGTTTTGTTCGATTTTCATTCTCAGCCACATCTGTATAGAAATTTACATCAACTTCATTTGGAAACCATTGATATCCAGACGCATAACGATTGTTCCCATCACCACCATGGGGTGCGGAAATAGATGGCGAGCACATATTATCCGTCCCCGCTAGTTGATTGTACCAATATGTATAAGCCTGATCCCAAATTACTTCAAGGTGATGGTAACTGCCGTCAATTGTATTGACTCGTTTCAGGGTATTCTCAACTGCTTTGTGCTCAGAGATTTCTTCCACTGTCGGTGTTTTGGAGATGCGTCTACTTGACATCACACCAGAAAGGGATAGTTCAATGTCAGAAACAGGTGCGGTAGTATCAACAACAATATACTTTAGTTGTAAATCACTCAGCAAAATATGATTGTTTGACGAAACTCGGGCCTCGGTCTTAACGTCAGAATTGATTTCATCCACAGTTATCTCGATTTGCTGCATTATTTTTTCCAAGGAATATATTTCGTCTCCTAAATAATACCCGACAGTAAATGTATCATCCCCAGCGTCAACAGTAAACACAACTTCATCGAGGCTTTCAGAAATTGTACTCAGGTTGCTACGCATCGTGGGTGAGTTGAACAGTATATCGTTCTGAAAATCAATGCGGTAGCTATTTTCCCTACTGGCTTTTGGGCCATCTGCATAATAATTATACCACGATTTTAGGGCAGAGACAACCTATTATTCAAAAATAAGTTGTAACGATTTTGTGAATGTGCAGGTGAACTCTGTACCATATAGGAGGCAAGCTGATTTTTCGGCTTGCCTCTTTATTTTAGGTCGTTCCTTATCAAAATACTATCTGAGACTTTGCCAAAAAGCGCTTTTGAGATTGTAGTAAGGGTAAAGAGAAAGAAAATCTCAGCGGTCAATGTTCCCAATGGTGTTAGCGATGTTCCCATTGGTACGTCGCAATTCTGTCGCTGCTGCGCTACCATAAAATCAGAAAAAGTCTCAGCGACGAATGACAGACTGCTGTCGCTCATTCACAGAATGTTTACAAATACATACCCTGCTTTTTGCTGAAAAAATGTCCGTTGTAAAGTGAAAGGAGGTTTGGAGCAGCAGAGAGCAAGATTCTACCGAGGTGCCAGATTTCGCATTTCGCTCATTCTGTCCCATCGGAATCTTGTTGGGGAGTGCCTTCCCCAAACCCTGCTTTACGCAGCCTGACGGCTGCGGCAACCTCGCCCAGCGACAGAGCTTTGCAAGCTCTATCGCCGCGCAAGGTTTTGAAAACCGCTCGAACTGCAACCAGCTCCCGCAGCCAGCACAGAAGAATTTTTCTCACCGCCATACTCAACAAACGGCAGATTTCTGTCCGTTGAAAAGTGAAAGGGCAAAACGTTGGGACAAAGCCGGGGGCTGATTCACTTAGTTAGGTGGAGAGGTTTTCAAAAATTTTTTCTCCGGCAGTACCAAGTTTTAGAGAAAAAATGTCCGTTGTATGTTGAGAGGGGCTTCCAAGCCGGAAAGCCCTTCCCGTGTCGGAGCCGGTAACAGTTTGACCCCGGCGGCACGGTGTTCCTTGACAAGTGAATAGCTTTTTCAGACAACAAGCTCTCTGTGATAGCCAAACCGAAGGGTGCGCCATGACCTCCCGCGTGGGAGTGAGCGAGAAACGCCAGCTTCGGGAAAGCCGGGTCGTTCCCGGTGGGCGATGACAGCAGAGGGCAGCTACTCCCCATTCGGGATCGTCCGAGCGTGATAACAACCGTCGCAGACCATCCGATGAAAGGCCGCATGAGTTAATTGCGGGCGTGAAGCGAGTGCCGAGAACGTCAGGCAGTCTGTAAAGCAGAAGTTATAAAGTAAAGGGCTTTCCGCTCTGGAAAACCCTTGTGAGTTTGAGCCAGTAATAGGGTGCAAATTCGCCCCGAAAACGGCGATAAGTGAAAGGAGATGAAGCCCATGCCCCGCAAAAAGTATGACACGCCGCACCGCAGCCGTGTTGTCAAGACCCGCATGACCGAGGAAGAATACGCCGATTTTGCTGCCCGCCTTGCACCCTACGGCATCAGTCAATCCGAGTTTATCCGCAGAGCCATTCAGGGCGCAAGCATTCGCCCCGTTGTCACGGTTTCCCCGGTCAACGACGAGCTGCTTGCCGCGCTTGGGAAGCTGACCGCCGAATACGGGCGCATCGGAAACAACCTCAATCAGATCGCCCGTGCTATCAACGACTGGCACAATCCCTATCCCCAGCTTGCGGCAGAGGTGCGGGCGGCGACTTCCGATCTCGCCGCTTTGAAGTTTGAGGTTCTGGAAAAGGTAGGTGAAGCCGTTGGCAACGTTCAAACATATCAGCTCTAAAAACGCCAACTACGGCGACGCTGAAAAATACCTGACCTTTGCGCACGATGAGTTTACCATGAAGCCCACGCTGGACGCAGACGGGCGGCTTGTGCCGCGAGAGGATTACCGCATTTCCACGCTGAACTGCGGCGAGGATGATTTCGCGGTTGCCTGTATGCGTTCCAACCTCCGCTATGGCAAGAATCAGAAGCGCGAGGACGTCAAGAGCCACCATTACATCATCAGCTTTGACCCACGGGACGGCCCGGATAACGGGCTGACCGTGGACAAGGCGCAGGAGCTTGGTGAGCGGTTCTGCCGGGAGCAGTTTCCCGGTCATCAGGCAATCATCTGCACCCACCCGGACGGGCATAACCAGTCCGGCAACATCCATGTGCATATCGTCATCAACAGTCTGCGGATTGAAAATGTGCCGCTGCTGCCCTATATGGACAGACCAGCGGACACAAAAGCCGGATGCAAGCACCGCTGCACCGACGCGGCGATGGAATATTTCAAATCCGAGGTCATGGAGCTGTGCCACGAAGCCGGTCTTTATCAGATCGACCTTCTGAACGGCAGCGCAAACCGTGTCACCGAGCGTGAGTATTGGGCGAGGGAAAAAGGGACAGGCTGCGCTGGATCAGGAAAACGCCGCCCTTGCCACAGAGGGCAAGCCCACCAAGCCGCCACGCTTTGAAACGGACAAGGAAAAGCTGCGTCAGATCATCCGAAAAACACTGAACGAATCGTTCACCGTCGAGGATTTTGCGCAAAAGCTGCTGCAATACGGCGTAACCGTCAAGGAGAGCCGAGGACGGTTTTCTTATCTCACCCCTGACCGTACAAAGCCCATCACGGCGCGGAAGCTGGGCGACAGCTTTGACAAAGCTGCCGTACTTGCCGCTTTGGAACAGAACGCCCTGCGTTCTGAGCATACCCTCACTTCAAATGATGGTATTCTGCTTGACCGCACCCTATTCTCAATCGAGGGTGCTTCCGGCAAGACTGTCCCGAAGCAGAGCGCACCGCAAGCCCCCTCCGTTGGACGCATGGTTGACCGTGAAGCAAAACGCGCCGAGGGCAAGGGCATCGGCTATGACCGCTGGGCGTCAATGCACAACCTCAAGGCATGGTCGAAAACCTTCATGTATTTGCAGGAGCATGACCTTCTATCCCCGGATAAGCTGAGCGCCGCCGTGGATGCTGCCGGTACGAAAGCGAGGAAAGCCCGCAGCCGCTACGATGCTGCCGCTGCCAAGGTGACGGATAAAAAGGCAATGCTGGAAGCGATGGACAATTACCGCAACACCTATCCCGTCATTAAGGAGTATCGTGCGATCCGCAAGGAAAAGGACAAGCAGAAGTTCTATGCCGCACATGAAGCAGATTTTATCATCAACGACGCTGCCAAGCGTCAGCTTGATAAGCTGGGCGCTCCCAAGCAGCTTCCGAAGCGCAAGGATGTCATTGCGGAGATTCAGTCTCTCGTATCCCAGAAAAACGAGTGCTACAACGATTACCGCGAGAAAAGCGACCGGCTGCATGAGCTGATGACCATGCAGCGCAACTATCAGATGGCGATACAGCCGCAGCAGCCGAAACACGGACGGAAACATGAGCAGGAGTTATAAAAAGCAAAATGCCGCACAGGTTTCCCCATGCGGCACAATGCTCATTTCCCGAACAGATCGCTGTGCGTTCCGGTTCTGGAAAGTGTCAGCACCAGAACATCGCCCTCAATGCGGTAGATCAGAAGCCAGTCGGGCTGAATGTGGCACTCCCGGTGTCCACGCCAGTTGCCGGTCAGGTCATGATCTCTATTCTCAGGCGGCAGCGCGTTTCCCATTGCAAGCGTTTCGATCACGGTTTCAAGAAGCTCGATTTGCAGTCCGCGCTTGATTGCCAGCTTGTAATCCTTCTTGAACGCCGTGGTCGGCTTGATGGTCAGCTTTGTCTTTCTCACTTTTTCAGATCGGCAAAAAGCTCGTCAAGGTCGTTATAGCCCTTTACAGACGGGTCTTTCGCAATCCTTTCCGCTTCCAGCATGGCGGCAATCGTCTCCTTGTTGGGCTGATTGATGGAGATTTCAAACGGAATCCCGCCCTCCCGGATCGACTGACGCACGAAAATATTGAAAGCCGTTGTGAGATTCATGCCAAGCTCCGAAAACAAAGCGTCAGCCTGTGCTTTCAGGTCGCTGTCCATTCGGATGCTGATGTTTGTTGTAGTTCCAGCCATGAAATCATCCCCTTTCTACTGGCACTATCATTATACGCTATCTGCACGAGAAATACAATACAGCGCACGAAAAAGATACAATTTGTTTTCAAATCCAGAAATGGAGCAAATGCCCCCTCCCGAAAGCACACAGAACGCGCCGAAGGGACTTACCCATACCGCAATACCGCCCGTTCCTTAAATGGGGCGCACAGGGCGAAAAGAGCCCGAAAATGATACCGAGATTTACAGTTTGACCGTCTGCCGGAGTGTAACACTTTGGCGACAGATAGGAGTGTGAAAATGCCGAGAATGAGCAAGCAGCGGCGTTTGGAATGGTCGTTCTTCCTCGACCGCCGAAACCGCATTTCCTACAATCCCCTTTGCCGTGGGTGTGTCCACGGCTGCAAGCAGAGCTTCCGGGCAATCGTTGTTCTTTGCCCGCATTACTGGTCAAAACGCTGGAAACCGCCCAACTGAGGGCTGTCACGGTTCGTGATACCCCTAATTCCCGCGAAGGAGGTGACAATCCATCACCGAGTACATGGGAGCGGATACCCGGCTGCCGCCGTATCTGCCGTACCCCCGTTTCCTGCTGCAAGCAGACCTGACCCAGACGGCGAAGCTGCTGTATGCGCTGCTGCTTGACCGGGCGACGCTCTCACAGGCAAACGGCTGGCTGGACGAGAGCGGCAGAATTTATCTTATGTTCCCCATAGAGAAAATTGCCGCCGTGCTGGACAGAAGCACCATGACCGTGAAAACCGCTCTTTCCGAGCTGGAGGACGCGGGCCTGATCGAGCGGCGCAGGAGCGGCTTTTCCAAGCCGAACCGCATCTATGTGAAGATGCCGCCAGACGGACAGAAAACTTTCCAAGTGACAGACAGAAAGCCTTCCTCTATTGGGACAGAAAACTGTCCGACTGATGGACAGAAAATTGTCCCTATGATGGAAAGAAAACTGTCCCCTAACAACCTGAGTAGTAACAACCTGAATCAGAACCACCTGAGTAGAGAGAGTGAAGCGCCCGCCACATACGGGCGGTATGAGAATGTTTTCCTGACAGAGAGTGAATATGCCGAGCTGCTGCGGGATTTTCCCGGCAGGCTGGACAGGCTTATTTCCGAGCTGTCCTCCTACATGGAATCCACGGGCAGAAGCTATCAGAATCACGCTGCCACCATCAGACGGTGGGCAGAGAACGATAAAACAAAGGGTGTCCCAAAGCAGGGCATCCCCGACTACACCTGCAAGGAGGGAGAAAGTTTATGAACGATTTTACCGATATTGTTTCCAAAGTGATGGAAGTCAGACCCGACGAGGGCGATTACACCGGCGAGGACGGCTTGCTGTACTGCGGCAAGTGCCATACGACGAAGGAAGCCTATTTTGAAGATGGTCACGCCGCCCTGTTCGGACGCGACCGGCATCCCACAAACTGCGCCTGTCAGCAGAAACGTATTGATGAAAAGCGGATGGCTGACCGGAAGCGCAAGCATGAGGACACCGTAAAGGAGCTGAAAAAGTACTGCTTTGACACGCCGAAGCTGCGGGAATGGTGCTTCGCACAGGACAACGGCGCAAATCCGCAGATGAAGCACGCGAGGTTTTACGCCGATCATTTTGACGAGATGCTCCTTGATAATATCGGCTATCTGCTCTGGGGCAGCGTCGGGACGGGCAAGAGTTTTTTCGCCGCCTGTATCGCCAACGCCCTGATGGAAAAAGAAATCCCCGTCCGCATGACGAACTTTGCCGCCGTTCTCAATGACCTGTCTGGCAGCTTTGAGGGCAGAAACCAATACATCGCCTGCCTGTGCCGCTATCCGCTGCTGATTCTGGACGATTTCGGTATGGAGCGCGGCACGGAATACGCTCTGGAACAGGTCTATAGCGTGATAGACAGCCGCTACCGCAGCGGCAAGCCCCTGATCGTTACCACCAATCTGAGCCTTGACGAGTTGCAGCATCCGCAGGACACGCCCCACGCCCGTATTTATGACCGGCTGCTGGAAATGTGCGCCCCGATCCTGTTCACCGGGACGAACTTCCGCAAACAGACCGCACAAAGTAAGCTGGATAAGCTGAAAACGATGATGAAGGAGAAGGAGTGCCTATGAACAATACCGCCACCGCGACCGCAAAAGAAACCGTGCGCCGTCCCGCGCCCGCCGCTCCTTCCTCTGCCGGAAGGATGACCCGCAGGGTGGGCAACACCACCTACCGCGTGACGCTGCATTTCAAAGAAAATGGCAAGGAGGACATGAACGATAAAATCAAGCGGCTGATCAAAATGGGCTGCGAAGGTTGAGAAAGCGAGGAATTACGATGAAAACCCGGAAAAGTTTACATTGTCCGCTTTACTGCGGCAGGAAAATCAGCTATACTGTAATTGCCACAAATGAGCTGGCTGTCTGAAAGAGGTATCGTTATGAACAACAGACAGTCACAAGAAAAAATCACCGCCATCTATTGCCGCCTGAGCCGCGACGATGATCTTGCCGGGGACAGTAATTCCATCATTCATCAGAAGGATATGCTCACACGCTATGCCCGTGAACGGAATTTTCCGAATGTATCGGTATATTCTGACGACGGTTGGAGCGGCACGAATTTTGAGCGTCCGGACTGGAAACGCCTGATTGCCGACATTGAAGCCGGTAAGGTTGGCATTGTCCTTGTAAAAGATCTCAGCCGGGTGGGTCGTGATTACCTCCGTGTGGGCTTCTATACGGAGGTCACCTTCCCGCAGAACGGCGTTCGCTTCATTGCCGTCAACAACGGCGTGGACAGCGCCAATCAGTCCGAGAATGATTTCGCTCCCTTTTTGAACATCATGAACGATTTTTACGCTCGTGATACCTCCAAGAAGGTCAGCGCCGTCTATCGGGCGAAGGGCAACAAGGGCGAACACACCGGCAACCACCCCATCTACGGGTATCTGAAAGACCCGGAGAACAAGCAGCGCTGGATCATTGACGAGGAAGCTGCCGCTGTTGTGCGGCGTATCTTCTGTATGGTCATTGACGGCAAGGGCGTGTATCAGATCGCGGATATTCTGTCCGAGGAAAAGGTGCTTTGCCCGTCTGCCTACCTTGCCGCAAAGGGTGTAGGAAACCGCAGAAACAACAAGTTTGAAGATCCCTACCGCTGGTGGGGTACGACGGTGAGCTACATTCTCGCCCGTGTGGAGTACATGGGGCATACCGTCAATTTCAAAACCTTCAAGACCTGCTACCGGGACAAGCACCGCAAGCAGGCTCCCAAAGAGGACTGGAAAATCTTTGAGAACACCCACGAAGCCATCATTGACAAGACTACGTGGGAAACCGCACAGAAGCTGCGCAGGACGATCCGGCGCGGCGACCGTAATAGAGAGCCGAATCCGCTGACGGGGCTGCTCTACTGCGGCGAATGCGGCGCGAAGATGTATAACGAGCGCAGCGACGGGGACGCATACCACAAGACCCCGAAGGACAACTATGTTTGCGCTTCCTATCGCAAGAAAACGACCTCCTGCACCATTCACTTTATCCGTACCGAGATCGTCCGTGACCTGATTCTGGACGCGCTGCGGAATGTAGCGACCTACGCCAGAGCCAACAAGGAGGATTTTGAGCAGCTTGTGATGCAGACCACTTCCGACGCGAGAAAGCGCAGTCTGCAAAGCGGCAGGACGGAGCTTGACCGCATCATGCGCCGCACAAACGAGTTGGACACGCTGCTGCAAAAGCTCTATGAGGATTACGCCCTCGGACGTTTGCCGGAGAAGCGGCACGCAAAGCTCTCCGCCCAGTATGAAGCGGAACAGGCACAGCTTGAGCAGCGCAGCGCCGAGCTGATGGAGCAGATGAACGCGGAGCAGGAAGAAAGCGTCAATGTTGACCGCTTCATGGAGCTGGTAGACCGCTATACGGACTTTACCGAGCTGACCACGCCCATGCTCAATGAGTTTATCGACAAAGTGATCGTCTACGAGCGCAGGAAGATCAACCGCTATCAGTACGACCAGAGAATCGAGATTTACTTCAATTTCATCGGCAAGGTGACGCTGCCGGAGGAAGAAACGGAAGCCGCGCCGGAAGCCCCCAAAACGCTTCACGTTGCCAGCAATTCCAGCTTTGCGCCCATCGGGGACTACCTCTCCGCGCAGACAGCCGCAGCGATTGCGCTGCCGTTCTCCAAGGTGGAGGAACTGACCGGCAAGCCGCTTTGCAAGTCGGCGTACAAGTACGCTTCCTATTGGTATCCGGCGCAGGACAGACCGCTTTCCAATACCATCTACAACGCAGGATATGACGTTGACCGCGTAGATTTAGCTGCCGGGATCGTGTATCTGACGAAAGCCGCATAATTGAACGAACACCCCGCACCGTGCGTTTACAGAACGCATGGTGCGGGGTGTTTTTGCGTTTTCAGCGGTTTTAGGCGGGATATTCGATGCCCTGTACGCAGGACGCACCTTTGCGCTTCACGGAATCGGACGATAACCAGCTAAACCGCAAAAGGTCACGCGAAACTACGCACCGGCTGTACTGTGCCGTGAATCGCGGAACGGTGCAATCCATACGCGCAGACAGCAGATACTTCACGAATCAGGCAAGCATTGATTTTCACTGCCTGATTTCAAGTCTGTTTTGCCTGAAAATCCTTGCAAATTCGGCTTGTTTGCAAAGTGTTCACAGTTTCATTTGAAAAACCGTCTTGACAATATTCATCGGACATGGACACTTGGATGTTCTTCAAGTGGTTTTTTCAAGGCGGCTGTGGCGATCTATCTCGTGACACACACGTTTGACATCGTGATGGCAGTATTCGACATCGGGCAGAACGTGGTTTCCGGTGCAGCCGGTGTCATCCACGGCAACACCAGTATTGATATTGATTCGACGATTGCGCGACTTCCTCAACTACTTTGACGCTTCCGTTTCGGTGCAGCTTTCTTTCATCAATCAGGGGACGCAGCGCGGCGAAGCGGAAAAGGCGGTCAATATCCCGGCACAGGAGGACGCTTTCAATTCTATCCGCACAGAATACCGGGATATGCTAAAAAAAACCAGCTTGCAAAGGGAAACAACGGGCTTGTCAAAGCAAAATATATCACCTTTGCCATTGAAGCCGACAGTCTGGGCGCGGCGAAATCCCGCCTTGCCCGTATCGAAACGGACGTGCTGAACAACTTTAAGCTCTTGGGCGTAGCTGCCCGCCCCATGACAGGCTATGAACGCCTTAAAATGCTGCATGGCATTTTCCACCCGGAGGGCGGGCAGTTTTCCTTTGATTTTTCATGGCTTGCCCCGTCCGGGCTTTCCACAAAGGACTTTATCGCCCCGTCCTCTTTCCGTTTTGGCGAGGGGCGGTATTTCCGCATGGGGCGCAAAATCGGCGCGGTTTCATTCCTTGAAATCCTTGCGCCGGAATTAAACGACCGTATCTTATCTGACATACTGGACTTGGAAACGGGCGTTATCGTCAATCTGCATATCCACAGTATCGACCAGACCGAAGCCATAAAGACAATCAAGCGCAAGATTACCGACCTTGACAAAATGAAAATTGAGGAACAGAAGAAAGCGGTACGCAGCGGCTACGACATGGATATTATACCGTCCGACCTTGCCACATTCGGCAGCGAAGCGAAGAACCTCTTACAGGACTTGCAGAGCCGGAATGAAAGAATGTTCCTCTAAATAGTGTTTCGCAACTTTTTTTCCGTGAAAAGAACAACTCATATGTGTATAATTAAAATCAATAAAGGTGCTAACAGCAATCGGTTCTACATAAGATTACCTGTTTTTGCTGACAGGTTTAGCGGGTTCGACTCCGCATTGTTTATTAGAAGAGCACCTTGTATCTACATGAACAATTAAAGGTGCTAACAGCAATTTTTTAGATGCAAAATGAGCTACGATGAAAATCGGAACTCTATTTAACAAAAAGCACCTTGCTTATAAAGGCACACACAGCAATGATTTTTTGACTGATCCATATATTCAAAATGTGCCTTGTTTTTTTATTTTAATTATCAGGAGGATTTTCAATGCTTGAATTATTAAAGAGGAATCTAACAAAACATATACCGAAAACGGAGCGGTTACATACAAAGGGAACAAAATCATATTGCCTTGATTTGTTTTCAACAATCGGTGCGTTAAGAAGTGCCGATGAAACAGAAATTGTAAAGCGATTTATCAGAGCATATAACGAAAATTCCGATATGGCAATGAAAATTTTGTTTTATGCAAGAGATGTTCGCGGTGGAATTGGCGAAAGACGTGTGTTTCGTATAATACTTAAATTCCTTGCATTATATAACAAGCAGTCGCTTATTAAAATATAAAATATGTCGGCGAATACGGACGGTTTGACGATTTGCTTGTACTGCTGTATACCGATTGCAAAGAATATGTTATAAAATTTATAAAAAGAACAGCTTGAACAAGACATTGATTTAATGGCAGAAGGTAAGAATATATCGCTTTTGGCAAAGTGGTTGCCGTCAGTAAATGCGTCAAATAAAGCGACTAAATACAATGCCCGAAAAATAGCCAAAGCACTCGAAATGGATAACTGTGAGTATCGAAAAATGCTTTCACGTTTGAGAAACTATATTAAAATAATCGAAAATAATCTTAGAGAAAAGACTATACATTCGATTATTCATATCAACCGTCCAAAGCATTGATGAAATATCGAAAGGCATTTATACGAAACGATAAAGACAGGTATAGCGAGTTTTTGCAAGATGTACAATCTGGAAATGCGAAAATCAATACGGAAACTCTTACACCTTACGATATTTTGCTCCTATTATCAATGAAGATATCGAAATAAGCGATGAGGAAAGAAAAAGTCTTGATGTGACGTGGGATAATCAAGCTGACTGCACAAATGATGAGAATGCTGTTGTTGTAGCGGATACGTCGGGTTCAATGTATTGGTGCAGTGCAACTCCGAAACCGATTTCGGTAGCGTTTTCACTTGCAATATATTTTGCGGAAAGAAACAGCGGTGATTTTAAAAATCACTTTATTACTTTTTTCGTGCAATCCGCAGCTTGTTGAAATTAAAGGTAAGGATATTTATGAAAAAAGTGAAGTATTGTGAAACTTTGCGGAATGTGCCAATACCGATATTCAAGCGGTGTTCGACCTTGTTTTAAGTACGGCGGTGAAAAATAAAACATTGCCTGAAGATATGCCGTCAAAATTGTATATAATATCGGATATGGAATTTGATTATTGTGCGGAAAATTCTGATGTTACAAATTTTGAATACGCAAAGGAAAAGTTTGAACAGAACGGATATGCTTTTGCCTAAGGTGGTGTTTTGGAATGTTGCAAGCCGCAATATGCAATCGCCTGTAGAAATGAATGAGCAAGGTGTGACGCTTGTTTCCGGTTGCAATCCGAGAATTTTTTTCAATGGTTACGGAAGATAAGTGTACTCCGTATGAGTATATGCTTGATGTGCTTAATCAAAGAGATATGCTGATATTAAGGCATAAAAGGGCGAGATAGTTTTGGCTGTCTCGCCTTAATTTCGTATGGGGTGATTTGTTCGGAAATATCAGCTGAACAGTGTGGTTTTAAATGTTTTAGTCGGTCATACATCCTGACGGCAGTGCCGGAATCGTTATCTTTCAGATAATCAAGGATGACAGTGGCGGCTTTGTCATAATCGCCTTCAACCTCGTAAATTTGTGAATAAAGCACAATATCGGTAGAGCTTTTCTCTGTGTGAGAATCAATTTATTTTTGCCCCGTCAATATTTCGGTCGGCGATAAGGTCGCATATATGCTCTTGTTCACGGTTGCTACGGACATAGCCGGTAGATTCTTGTATCGGATTAACCAGATTGTAACGTCTTATATCTGTATACATATGTATCATATTGTTAATGTCAAAGAAAACAGCAATTATAGTCGGAAGGATAAATATTACACCAATCAGTATGTACAGATACATTTTGAAAGGGAACAGAAAATCATCAACTTTAATCATTGAAAGCTTAAATTTTAGTTTATCAACATTTTTGTATCTTGATGCCATTTCACTTTGCGTGCATTTCTTTATTATTTTGCCAAGCCTTCCGCGAATTTTTTTGATTTTATCGGTGGTATTTTTGGTAAGCATAAATTTCATAAGCATACCGATTGCGTAAATATCCGTTCGATTGTCGGATTGGGTTCCGACTCCGCCTTTGTTCGGGTGCCATAAAAATCGGCGTACCGGCAAAAACAGTATCTTTTGGTGTGTTGATTTTGTTCAATCTCGAATTGCCGAAGTCAATAAGATAAAATTTGTCCTCTATTTGCGAATACATCACATTATTTGAGAAATATCTCTGTGAATTGAAGTTATCGTTGTGAATCGGTTTTAAGATGTTACATAGTGCGGTTGCCATTTGATAACAAACTTTGCTGAATTGAGTGCCTTTTTAAACAGCTCATCTATCGTGTAACCCCACACATTCTTCATATAATATGTATTTATCGTTTTCGGGAGTGTAAACAAGCTTTGATTTTAGGTACACCGTCATAATCCTTATCTTGAATTATTTTGTATATTTCAAATTGTGGTCTGTCAAGTATTTTCTTAATGTATAATTTGTCATCTTCTGTACATTTTACTCTGAACGCAGTAAGATTGTCGTTTAACGGACATATAATTTGTATTTTATCATAAATATTCCCCTATATACTAAGTATACCATTAATTTCTTCATATCAACAAGATATTTGTACAAAACACACAAACAAATTAACCCCTGCCAGGAACTGCAAAAGGATTGTAAGAGATTATAATGAAATTATCAAATTGATACGGGGAGTGTCAAACTCTAAGATTAACACTGACAGTCCGATACATTTGTGTCGCATTTTGATAAAATATAGAATAATAATCTGGTAGGAGTGTGAAAAGTGTGGCAAAAAAATGTCAGAATTGAAAACAGAGGAGCTGACTGCAGAATTAAAGCTAACAAAAGATATTGAGGATTATCTGGACTTTGATGAATTAGCACCTGTATCTTTTGGCTGAATATATCAATGCACTTGTCGAGAATAAGAAGACAAAGCTGTCAATTGTTGCACGAAAAGGCACATATGAGCTCATCATATTTATATAAGCTCAGCGAAGGAAAACGTAAATCACCTACACGAAATAAAGCCTTGCAGATTTGTTTCGGACTTGACTGGATATAGATGAAAGCAATGAATTTTAAAGACAGCCGGTGTGGGGATTCTTTATCCTAAACTTGGTCGTGACAGTATTATTATGTTTTGCTTGGAAAAGGGGTGGGGATTATTGAGTGTGAAGAACTGCTCGAAAAATACAATGAGTCATCAATTATAAATGAAAAGTAAAACACAAAATGATATTTTGGAGGGAAAAATGAAAAAGATAATCATATTAATATTGGCAGGTTGTATAGCACTGTCGACAACGGCTTGCACCATTGAACAAGCGGCAAACTCGGCTGTGGATTTGGTAAACAGTTTGAATACGTCTGATCTGCCGGAGGTGAAATCGGTTAAGAACAGTTATTTGACTTCGTATTCGGATAAAAAATAACTGTCGGAAAGGCACTTGACTCATTTCTTGGAAATCCTATATGGCAGTATTTTTGAAAGTGAGGACCATCAAAAAGTTGTACAATGTAATGGTACATGTCAGTACAATGACAAGACCGTTGAAGCGTAAAATACAATTTTTGTTGAATGATGACGATACTTTTGAAATTCATGCAATATCATTAAATGATATAGATCAAAACCTGTTAATGGTGGCAGCATTTATGGGAAAAGTATATGAATCGGCAGGTGTTGAGGACGTATGGGAAGATGACAGTGCCGAAGATGAATTGAAAGGAAGTGTTTCGGCTTCTTCATCACAAAATACACAAGTAAGTACACAAACCAATACGCAAACAAATAACAATAATTCTGTAAGTACACCTCCGCCTTACGGCGATATAGGTGATGTTGGAGTGATTTCTACTGACGGATATGATTTGGACCAATATTATGTAACCGATACATTGCTTTGACCGTTTATCACAAGACGAAGTCAGAATATTACTTAATACGCATTTATACATTACGGTTATACATTCACCACCGAAAAATATGCACAGTTCTTTAGTTCAAAACCGTGGTATTCTTCAAGAGGTACATCAATGTCAGATTGCGAAAGCAGATTCAATGACTACGAAAGAAAGAACAAGGAAACAATAACCGCTTACGAAACAAGAAAAGGTTGGAGATAAAATATGAAAAAGAAAACATTATTTATAATTTTGGCAACACTTGCGCTATCGCTGACATCATGTGCAATGTCTACTGATGAAATAGCAACTTATTTGACGAGTATCAATTCATCATATCAAAACGGCATATGAGCAAAGCACAGACGGAAATTGAAAACTTAATAAATCCACAAAGAATATGACGAAGAACAGAAAAGCAAGTATGAGGAATTACAGCCTTTGATTGAGTATGCAACGCAGAAAGTGGTGAGATTAATAATGCTTTAAATGACGCAAAAGCTTTGTGTGATCAAAAAGTATTATGAGGCAAAATCAGGCACTTGATAAAATTTAATCGGACTATAAACTTCCTCCGACAGAGCAGAAGAAGTTTGATGAAGAAAAAGACAACTGCCGAAAAACGGTATAAAGTCGGTAAAAATAACTGACGCGCTTAAAAATGTGGAAACGATATATAACGGCGGTGACTATGATAAAGCGACAGAGGAACTTTCAAAGATAGACACGTCGAATTTACAGATGCAACAAAGTCAAAAAAAATATCAGTCATTGCAGACGAATATAGCAAATGCCAAAGCAGCGGCAGAAAAGCGGTGGCAGAAAAGCAGCAGCTGAAGCAAAGGCAAAAGCAGGGAATATCCAAATCGCAGGCTGAAAACTTGGTTTTGAATACATTTGATAGGTCAGATGGGATTGAATTGAAATGCAGCGTATATGACCAAAGCTCGTCATGCTACTATGTAAGAGTATTTTGGCACAACGATTATACAGACAACTATAATCTTGTCGGTGACTATATTTGTAGACAGATTTACCGGTGCGGTAACTAAAAAACTGATAAAAGGGGGAGATAAATTATGAAGAAAAAATAATAGATTAGCATTTACAATAGCGGTAGTGAGCGCGTTAAGTACGGCGGCATATGCGTCAACATATGTAAATAACGAGGACGTTACAAGCAGTGTGTTTACGTCAAGTTCAAACGGATATACATTGTTTCCGGTAAGATATTTGGGTGAGAAACTTTGGCTGTGATGTATATTGGAATCCTCTGACGATAAGTGTATAAACAGTAAGTAAAGATGATATACACAGAGATTTTTATAACGGAAGTGCGGCTGTGTATGATTGGCGGGAAACAGTTATAACCTTGTAACAGCGCGGAAATTTGTAGACGAAAATACAATGGTACCAGCAGAATTTTATCGCGACCAATCGGCATAAGCGTTATATTAAGGGACGATGTGACAAGCAGTTTGTTTATAAATTCGAAAATACATATAATTGGCTTGTTGATACACCGGAATACAAAGATGCGAAGAAAAGAAAAAATCAACTTACACAGGATCAGGCAAGAGATAGACTTTATAATTGGTATGACCCGATATATCAGCCTGATTTGAGAATAAATGATGAGGGTGAAAACAGCGAGTATATTACTATTTTTGGGTACTGTGGCAATCAATGAAGTGACGGGTATGAACAACAACTGGGGAGAATACAAAGTAAACAAGAATACGGGTGAAATAAGCAAGAAATTTTTATAGGGGAGATAAATTATGAAGAAAAAAATAATAGGATTAGCATTGACAATGGCTGTAGTGAGTGCGTTAAAGTACGGCAGCATATGCGTCAACATATGTGAATAACGAGGACGTTACAAGCAGTGTATTCACGTCAAGTTCAAACGGATATACATTATTTCCGGTAAGATATTTCAAGCGAGAAACTTGCTGCGATGTATATTGGAATCCTGATGATAAGTGTATAACAGTGGGGGTAAAGATGATATACATAGAGATTTTTATAACGGAAGTGGCTGTGTACGATTGAACGGAAACAGTTATAACCTTGTAACAGCGCCGAAACTTGTAGACGGAAATACAATGGTGCCGGCAGAATTTATCGCGACCAATTCGGTATAAGCGTTAGTATGGGACGATGTGACAAGCAGTTTGTTCATAAATTCGAAGATACATATAATTGGCTTGTGAATACTTCGGATTATAAGAAAACAGCAAAAATCAGAAGTTTGTTCAACATGCAAAAGCGGAATTGGGAGTGCCGAGCGATTTGAATGTAACATATAAAATGTCTGATTCTATTACTGGAGCGCAGGCGGAGTTTATTTGACAAGTATAAATTTTTGTGGGCGATAAGTTAGTTGCAGGTGCGGCATTTGATTCGGATACTTGGAACTCGGTAAGAGATATATTGATTTCGGGAATTTAATGTAAGGAGATGTAAGATGAAAAGAAAAAATTTTATTGACCGTTGCGGTTATTCTTATGGTTATGCTGTCTGCATGCGGTATGAGTGAAGAAAAAATCGGTACGGCGCTAAGCAATATTAATAATGAATATCAAAGCGGTACATATGAGCAGGCTCAAACTGAAATTGTAAAGCTTGAAAAGTGACAAAGAAAATGACAGATGAGCAGAAAAGTAAGTATGATGAATTTGAAACCTTTGATTGAGTATGCAACGCAGAAAAGCGGTGAGATTAATAATGCTTTAAATGACGCACAAAGCTTGTGTGACCAAAAAGATGTATTATGAGGCAAGTCAGACACTTGATAAAATCGCGACCGATTATAAACTTCCGCCGACAGAGCAGAAGAAGTTTGATGAAGAAAAGACAACTGCCGAAAACGGTATAAAGTCGGTAAAAATAACTGACGCGCTTAAAAATGTGGAAACGATATATAACGGCGGTGACTATGATAAAGCGACAGAGGAGCTTTCAAAGATAGACACGTCAAATCTTACAGATGCACAAAGTCAAAATATCAGTCATTGCAGACGAATATAGCAAATGCCAAAGCGGCGGCAGAAAAGCAGCGGCGGAAGCAAAGGCGAAAGCTAAGATAGATATATCTATGGCAAAAGTAAAGTTATTGGAACTTCGGGTTATCCGTATGCATCATTGCTTGCTGAAAATGATGAAAATGGTACTTGCACCTACTGATGAACCGGATGCCAACAAAGAGATAGTGGCGGTCATGTGAGCAAGGGTGTTATGGTTTATTCAGTTGATAAAAATACAGGAAATATAAACAGAGAACAATAAAATATATTATCTGCTTTATTAGGAAAATTAATTGAATAACACCGTAGAGTCAACCGTGCTGTTGACTCTTTTTTGTATGCGATGGCAATACAGCTTATCCTTATTTATATACTGTATAAATGAGGTGGTTTAAGTGAAAGGGAAAATTAAAATCAATGATGAATTAAAAGCAAGTTACAGACGTGGGATTGTAAAGGAGTTGTATTCAAGGGGAATGATAACGGAGCAGCAGTACAAGAGATTGCTTATGAAATAAGTGACAGCGGGGAGGTGTCGGTGATGCTTAAAGTGGCGGCATATGCGCGTGTTTCGACTGATAAAGAGGATCAGATAAATTCACTTACAAATCAGCGTGAGTATTTTGAAAGCTACATTAAATCAAAGGACGATTGGGAGTTTGTTGAAGTATATTTTTGATGAGGGTATCACAGGCACTCAAACCAAGAAACGAAAAGGTTTTTAACCGTATGATTAACGACTGTAAAAACGAAAAATAGACTTGATTTTAACAAAGGAAGTCAGCCGTTTTGCAAGAAATACTGTTGACACGTTGAATTACACTCGTATGTTAAAGGAATATGATGTAGGTGTATTTTTCATCAACGATAATATTGATACACGTCAAAATGACGGCGAGTTTCGTTTGGCGATTATGGCATCTGTTGCACAGGAAGAAAGCCGAAAAAATTTCAGAGCGTGTGAAATGGGGACAAAGACGTGCTATGGAAAACGGTGTTGTGTTCGGAAATAACAGTATTGTCGGATTTGATATTAATGACGGTGTATTGTCTGTTAATGAAAGTGAGGCAGAAGTTGTCAAATTAATTTTTCATAAGTACGTAAATGAGGGTAAAGGTACGCATATTGTTGCACGGGAACTTTACGAAGATGGCATAAACCGCCTAAATCAAGTAAAGATTTTTGAGCAGCAATGATGATTTTAAATATCTTACGTAATGAAAAGTATGTAGGTGATTTACTGCAAAAAAAGTATGTCACGAAAGATTATCTTACACATCATAAGGTCATAAATGAAAGTGAGGACAAAATATATATTGAAAATCATCATGCGGGGATAATCAGCCGTAAATGTGGAATATGGCACAGGCTGAACTGCAAAGGCGAAGTGTGGATAAAAGCACTAAGAAAAAGTATTCCAACAGATATTGGTGCAGTGGTAAGATAATTTGTTCCGAATGTGGTTCAAGGTTTGTGATACGTAAATCAAAAAAAGAAAAGCGGTATCTACATAACGTGGGCTTGTCATGAAAGAACGGCGCACGGTAATAAAAAGCTTGATAAAATAATAATCAAGTCGGCTGCAATATGCGTACCATAAACAATAAGTCGCTTTTGACTTGTATGAAGTTTATAACCGAACAGCTTGATGTGGATATTAATAATATTGCCGACGATATATTGAATGAGATTAATAACTCGGCTGATACGTCGGAAGATAATATGCAAAATCTGACGTTACAGATACAGGATATACAAAATAAAAAAATGCGTATGCTGGACAGTTATTATAGCGGTGACATAAACAAAGACGAAATGACTGCTCTTAAAGATAAGTATGATAAAGAGATTGAGAAAATCAATGCTATTTTTGCAGAAACAACAGAACAACCAAACTGCTATACAGGAAAGACAGAACAATACAGATGAGTTGCGTGATATAATAATCAATGCAGTTTGTCCGAAAATGTGTACGGAGAGATTGTCGATAAAATTATTGTGTATGATGATTATATGCTTGTGAAACTGAAATATATAGATTTTGCTTTTAAAATTAAATACTCAACTCACGGTTATATGGAAAAGTATACGACAGTTATTGAAAGTTGTGAGATTGTTTCTTTTTGAGGAGGCAGATGATGTTTATTGATTATAATAATATTAATGAGTTAATTGAATATATGATCTGTTTTATATCCCCAAAATCAGTACCATATCACCAATGCCGTAGGGACGGCATTTTTATTGAAAGTTCTTTCGCGTTTAAGGTAGTCGCGATATGCGATATGGTTATCTTCGAGTGCTTTTTGCAAATTAGGTTGTATTTGTCCGCCGAACACCAAAGCGGACGGGTTTATTTCACTCAGAAAATCATCAATAATCATCGGTTTTTTGCGTAAGGCGAGTTAATTGTATTGCCGTCAAAGGTTACGGGTACAGGCAAAATTACTATATCTGCACTCAAAACCAAATCTTTATCCGTTTCACATTCAAGTGTTTCAAGTTGTATATCTTTATCAAAGCCGTATAGAAAAACGTGATACCCTTCAGCTTTCAAAAGCTTTTGCAACAGTAAGTTGTCTTAAATCACCGCCTATAACAGAAACATTTTCAAACATAGTGTATCCTCCTTATATAGTTTTCTCTGCTGTATATAATATGTAAGTTGAAGTTGTTTTGTTATTAACGCGTGCTATTTAAAAAATTATCTTTACACATTTAAGTTGGATTTTACAAAACCGACTTTTTATTTTTTACATTTATTTAAGCATATTCAGATAGTGGATTTTACATAAGAGGTCTATAATAAAGTCATAAAGTAAAAAAAGGAGATAAGAAAAATGAAGAAAAGAAATTTATTGGCAGGAATATTAGTAGGCGTTATGGCTATGACAGCCCTTTGCAGGTTGCGGAGAACAACACAATCACCGCAGTCATCAACTTCGACAACATCATCGTCATCTGATTTTAAAGCAGACAGTGACATCACAGTTGTATCAAGAGAAAACGGCAGTGGTACAAGAGGCGCATTCATAGAGCTTATGGGGAATAGAGGAAAAAGTGCAGACGGCACAAAGACTGACAAGACAACAAACGAGGCAGTAATCGCAAACAAGACTGACGTTATGCTTACAAACGTTGCCGGTGACGAATACGGTATCGGTTATGTATCGCTTGGCTCACTTTCATCAAGCGTCAAGGCAGTTAAAGTTGACGGAGTAGAGGCAACCGCCGAAAATGTAAAGAACGGTACATACAAGGTTGCAAGACCTTAATATAGCAACAAAATCTGATATTTCAGATGTTGCACAAGACTTTATTGACTATATCCTATCAAATGAGGGACAGGGAAATAGTTTCAGACGGATATATTAAAAATCAATGATGATGCTCAACCGTATGCAGGTTCAAAGCCGGCAGGCAAAATCGTTGTAGCAGGTTCATCTTCTGTATCACCTGTAATGGAAAAGCTTAAAGAGGCTTATCTAAAAGTCAATACAAATGCAGAAATCGAACTTCAAACAAGTGACTCAACTGCCGGTATGACAGGTAATAGAAGGTACTTGCGACATCGGTATGGCGTCAAGAGAATTAAAAGACAGTGAAAAGTGCTACATTGACAGCAACACCGATTGCACTTGACGGTATTGCAGTAATCGTAAACCCTCAAAATCCGACAGACGATATGTCAACAGAGGATATAAAGGACATCTTTACAGGTACAAAGACAATGTGGGTGAAATAGCATGAGAAAATACAAAAGAAGATAATGGGCGGCGTATTTTTTCGCCGCCGCCCTTACTTCAATACTTGCCGTATTGCTGATATGCGTATTCCTTTTGCAAACGGAATACCTGCAATGGGTAAGGTAGGACTTTTCAAATTCCTTGCGGGTACTAACTGGGCTCCGACAGATAGTCCTGCGTCATTCGGAATCTTCCCTGATGATTTTGGGAAGTATATATGTGACCGCCGGTGCAATCGTCATTGGTGTACCGGTAGGTATCCTGACATCAATATTTATGTCGAGATATTGTCCAAAACCCTTATAAAATCCTCAAACCTGCTACGGAGCTTTAGCAGGTATTCCTTCGATAGTATACGGCTTTTTTCGGACTTGTGGTGCTTGTTCCGTTCGTAAAAACGTTTTTTCGGCGGAAACGGAAACAGTATGCTTACAGCCTCGATTTTGCTTGAATAATGATTTTGCCGACAATTATCGGTGTATCGATAAGAAGTGTACCCGAAAGCTATTATGAGGGTGCGTTGGCCTCGGTGCAACAAAGGAAAGAAGTATATTTACAGTTATATTACCTGGCGGCAAAATCGGGGAATACTTGCAGGAGTTATTCTTGGTATAGGCTGCGATTGGTGAAACAATGGCGGTAATTATGGTTGCCGGTAATCAAGCGAGAATGCCGTCAAGCATTTTAAAAGGTGTCAGAACTTTGACTTCAAATATCGTAATCGAAATGGGTTATGCGGCAGATTTACACCGTGAAGTGCTTTTGCAACGGGTGTTGTATTGTTTGTGTTTATACTTCTTATCAACATATCATTTAGTATCATAAAGGGAAGGAACAAGCAATGAAACATTTAGCTCAAAAATATTAAAGGGAACAGTAATCCTTGCAAGCTGTTTGACGTTTGGTGTATTACTGTTTTTGATACATATTGATAAAGGGGTTGCCTAATTTAAGCCCTAAACTGTTCAGCTTACATTACACAACCGAAAACGTATCAATGTTACCGGCAATAATAAACACGATTGAAATGACGCTCTGTTCGCTTATAGTTGCAGTACCGCTCGGAATATGTACTGCTATATACCTTGTCGAATATGCGAAAAAGGGCAACAAGGTTGTAGGTATTATAGGCTTACCGCCGAAACGCTTTCGGGAATACCGTCAATCGTATATGGTTTGTTCGGAATGTTGTTTTGTAACGTATTTAAAGTGGGGATATTCAATACTTGCCGGTGCGGCAACGTTGGCAATAATGGTACTTCCGCTTATTATGAGAACAACAGAAGAGGCACTTTTGCAGTATCCGATTCATATCGTGAGGCAAGCTTCGGAGTCGGTGCAGGCAAGCTTAGAACTGTGTTTAAAATTGTTCTTCCGGCGGCAATGCCGGGTATATTGTCAGGAGTTATCCTTGCAATAGGAAGAATTGTCGGTGAAACGGCGGCACTTATTTATACGGCAGGTACTGTTGCGGAGGTTTCAAAAGGACTTCTGTCATCGGGACGTACACTTGCAATACATATGTATGTACTGTCAAGCGAGGGCTTGTACACAAATCAAGCATATGCAACGGCGGTTGTGCTGTTGATATTTGTGTTGATAATTAACTTTATGTCATCACTTGTTGCAAAGAAGTTTGCGGCAAAGGATTGATGATATAGAAAGGAATGGAATTTTTAAAGTGAAATTTGATATAAAATTTACATCTGCATTACGGTGATTTCCACGCTTTAAAAGGGATTGATATGCAGATTCCCGAAAATAAAGTTACGGCATTTATAGGCCCGTCGGGTTGTGGTAAGTCTACGTTTTTAAAAACGCTAAACAGAATGAATGACCTTGTAGAGGGTTGTAAGATTGACGGAACGGTTTTGCTTGACGGTAAAAAATGTTTACGGAGATATTGAAGTGAATGAACTTCGCAGACGTGGTAGGTATGGTGTTTCAAAAGCCTAATCCGTTTCCTATGAGTATATATGATAATATCGCATACGGTCCGAGAACGCACGGAATTAAGGCGAAAAGCAAGCTTTGATGAAATAGTTGAGCGTTCGTTAAAACAGGCGGCTATATGGGACGAAACAAAGGATAGATTAAAGAAAAGTGCGCTTGGTATGTCGGGCGGTCAGCAACAAAGACTTTGTATTGCAAGAGCGCTTGCGGTAGAGCCGGAAGTATTGCTTATGGATGAACCGCTACTTCGGCACTTGACCCTATATCCACATCTAAAATTGAGGACTTGGTGTGGGAACAGGATAAGTACACTATAATTATGGTTACGCACAATATGCAGCAAGCCGCAAGAGTTTCGGATAAAACAGCATTTTTCTTGCTTGGTGAGGCAGTGGAATTTGACGATACACAAAAGATTTTCTCAAAACCAAAAGATAAAAGAACAGAAGATTACATCACAGGGAGGTTTGGATAATGAGAGATGAATTTGAAAGACAGTTGGCGCTTCTCAATGAAGAACTTACTACAATGGGCGGACTTATTGAAAGTGCAATCGCAAATGCGGTAAAGGCACTTGACGGTGACGAACATTCGATAAATAAAGCGTATGACTATGAAAAGTCGATAGATAATAAAGAACGTGAGATTGAAAGTCTTTCTTTGAAATTGCTTTTGACTCAACAGCCTGTTGCAAGTGATTTAAGACTTATTTCAGCCGCACTTAAAATGATAACAGATATGGAACGTATCGGCGATCAGGCGGAGGATATAGCCGAAATCGCGGCAACCGCGAAAAGAAGATGTTGAAAAATCAAAGCATATTCAACGTATGGCGGCGGCAACTATTGATATGGTCAATAAGAGCGTTGAGGCGTTTATTAAAAGGATTTGCTTATTGCAGAAGAAGTTTCTCATAATGATGATGTTGTTGACGCATTGTTTGAAGAAATCGTCAACGACCTTGTGGATATTATTAAAAAGATGAGGGGACTTCCTGAAGTACTTGATATGCTTATGGTTGCAAAGTATTTTGAAAGAATCGGCGACCATGCGGTTAATATCGCCAGTGGGTGCAGTTCTCTATTACAGGCGAACATAAAAGATTATAATCTGTTTTCGGTTTTCCCATTCTCGCCGATTACAGTTTATATATAAAGTCGGGTAACCGACTTTTTTTCTTGTGCGGAAATATTAAAAGTGATATAATAGTATAATAATGCTAAAGGGTGGAATGTATGCACAAAGTAAATGTTAAAGGGATTTTATCGGCGAAAAAACGGAATGAATATATACAGAGGTTGCTTGCATGGGTGTATTTATTGTGATTCAAGAAGTTTGTGTTATCAGATGAATCATAAATTTGAAGATATTGAAGTTAAGGCTAATGCGGTGGGATTGTTGAAAATACACTCAGAAGAAAGAGAAACAAGTGTATGATTGGAACAGGTGCAATGTCTGATCCGTATATGCCAATAGAAGAAAAACTCGGTAATATGCGAAAGTGTCTTGAAGTGATTGAAAGGTATGGTTTCGGTGTGACAATGATTACTAAATCGACAAAAGTTCTTCGTGATCTTGATTTGTTAAAGAAGATAAATGAAAAATCAAAATGTGTCGTACAGATGACGCTTACCACATATGATGAGGATTTGTGCCGCATTGTTGAGCCGAATGTTGAAACTACATATGAGAGATTTCGTGTCACTTGAAATATTGCATGATAACGGTATACCGACTGTTGTGTGGCTTTGCCCGATATTGCCTTTTTATAAATGATACCGAAGAAAATATTAGGGAATACTTGATTATTTGTCAGAGCAAAAAGTGAAGGGGATTATTAATTTTTGATATGGGTGTTACGTTGCGTGACGGTAATAGAGAGTATTTCTAAAAACTCGATGAACATTTTTCGGGACTGAAAGAAAAATATATCAGAATGTACGGAAACAGCTATCAGCTTTCATCTCCGAACAGCAGACAACTTAATATGATTTATAAAAGCGAATGTATTAAAAACGGTATTATGTGTGATGTGAATGAATGCTTTGAGTATTTGAATAAGTATGAAGATAAATATGGTGGCGAACAAATCAGCTTGATATAAAGTTGTTTGCAGTGTTGACAAAATGAATGAATAGATATATAATAAATATAGAAAAAAGGTAAGACCTCAAACGGTTATACTCCTAAAATTGTTATTACAATAACCGCAATCTTGGTAGGAGGGCGGTTATTGTTTTATAGAGAAAATTATCAAAAATATGATACTTAAAAATTGCTGTGAGCAATTTCTTCGCCATATGCAGCAATATGCTTATTTTCATAAGCATTCCTCCTTTCATAAACTCAGCATAACAGCCTGTGAATATAAAGAGAGTATAACCGCCGGTGAAAAACACCGTTAAGAGGTCTTTACCTATATCGGAATGATCCGGCAGTGATATTATATAACAAAGAAATACAAAATTCCACAAAGTATACAAAACGAAATATTAAATAAATGAAGCAAAAAAACGGCATTATCGAATGCCGTTTTTTGTATACTTAAAAACTTATCTTGTACACGACCCGAGCCGTCGCCGCCTGCAAGAGTTTCAACTTCTTCTTTTTGTAACAAGGTTAAAGTCACCAGGGATTGTGCTTAAGAGCTGATGCCGCAACACCGAATTCAAGAGCGTCCTTGAAGTTCTACCGTCAACAAACCGTAGATTGTACCGCCGGCAAAGCCATCGTCGCCGCCATTACACGGTCAACGATTGGACGAATTCTGTATTCTTGAATGATAGAATTCATCATCTTCACTTGAGTAAATGCAAGCTGACCAACCGTTATCAGAAGCTGACTTAGAAACTCTAAGTGATGAAATAACATACTTAAATCCGAACTTAGCAACCATCTGCTTGAAAATGCTTTCGTAACCTGCAAGGTTAAGTTCACCGCTTGTTACGTCTGTGTTTTCAGGCTTGAAACCAAGAACTTTATCTGCATCTTCTTCGTTACCGATACAAACATCAACATATTGCATAAGGTTTGACATAACCTTTGAGCCTTTTCGCTTGTCCAAAGCTTCTTTCTGAAGTTAAGGTCACAAGAAACTGTTACACCGTGAGCCTTAGCAGCTTAAGCAGCCTCTGTAAGTTCAGCGGCAGCGTCTGAAACAGCAGGTGTAATACCTGTGAAGTGGAACCAGTCAGCACCTTCAAAGATTTCGTCAAAATCGAAATCAGAAATGCTTGCTGTTGCGATTGATGAGTTAGCTCTGTCATATGTAACGTTTGAAGGTCTCATTGACGCACCTGTTTTCAAGGAAGTAGATACCAAGTCTGTCGCCGCCCTTAGCAATGTGCTTTGTTTCAACACCGTATTTTCTTAGTGCCGCAACTGCGCAAGCACCGATTGGTTTTCAGGAACTTTTGTAACAAATTCAGCGTCGTCGACCGTAGTTTGCAAGTGAAACTGCAACGTTTGCTTCGCCGCCGCCGTAGTTTATGTCAAACTGTGTAGCTTGAATATATTTTTGATTTCCAGGTTGAAAGTCTAAGCATGATTTCAAACCCATTGTAACAACTTTTGCCATTATATAAATCTCCTTTAATTATAAATTACTTGTTAAGTTCTGCTCTTGCAGCCTTGATATTTGCAATAAATTTTTTAGCTGTTTCGGTAATTGCGTTGTAGTCGCCTGTCTTAGCACCCTTTGTGGGTGATGAACCTGCACCTACTGCAACAACGCCTGCCTTAATCCAATCAGCAACGTTATCCTTGTCAACGCCGCCTGTAGGCATCATTTGAGCCTGAGGAAGAGGACCCTTAATATCCTTTTTTATAATCTTAGGACCGTATAGATCTGCAGGAATATCTTAACGATGTCAGCACCTGCCTCCATAGCTGTGATAACTTCTGTAATTGTAGCACAACCAGGCATATAAGGTACTCTGTAACGGTTACAAAGCTTAGCTGTTTCTGCATTGAAAGCAGGGCTTACGATAAAGTTTGCACCTGCCAAGATAGCCATTCTTGCTGTTTCAGGATCAAGAACAGTACCTGCACCAAGCATCATTTCGCCGTTTGAATATTTTTCAGCCAAAGCAGCAATAACCTTGTCGGCACCCGGAACTGTAAATGTAAGTTCGATACCTGTACAACCGCCTGCAAGGCAAGCGTCTGAAATTTTAATTGCTTCTTCAGCATTGTTAGCTTTACAACTGCAACAAGACCGCAGTCAGTTAGCTTTTTAAGCACATCTTCTTTTTAACATTGGAAAAAACCTCCTAAAATATTTACTGTATATAATTTTATCACAAACCTTTACGATTTGCAATATCTCAACATAAAAAAATACACTGTAACGGATAATTTTGCCGATACAGTGCAAATTGATTTAGACTTTTTGACTTTGAGTCGATTTTTCTTACATATTCCACAGCATAGTGTACATCACTTCTCCGTTATGTTCGTGGCGAAGTGCACCGTCAATGATAAAGCCGGTACGGGTTGCGAATGCAAGAGCCTTTCTGTTTCTTGCGTAAATAGGTATGTGGAGCATATTGTACCCGATTTCAGGAAATTTATAAGTGCCGTTCCGATACCTTTGTTTTGATATTCTGGATCGACGAAAAGCCCTGTTATTCTGTTATCCTCCGTCACACCGGTAAAAGCGACAATCTTGCCGTCAATGATGTAAACAAAAATTTTCTTTGCCGTTTATGTATTTTTCTTTTACAAAATCGTAATGTGTTTCCCAAAAGTTTTCTTCAACAAATGAATTTGAATGAATTGTTGTTCGCAGCCATAAATCCATTACTTCATACGTTTTGAGAAGGTTTCATTCGTTCTATATTTTCCATATTATCAAGTCCTAAATATTATATAAAATTCTTCAGGCGTTACAGTGCCTTTTTGCGATTGCCTCAGCTTTTAAATCAAAGTAAAGCTGAGTAAATGATGCCGATATATACGGCTCAAGGAACAAAAATCCTATACCGAATGTAATACAGCTTAGAATTATCCAACCGAAAAACGAAAGTGAGAATAAAAATATTCTGCCTTTGTTTCCGTCGGTAAGCGATTTGTAACTTCAAATGCTCTGCGTCTGTCCATAGCCGGATTTTCGGCAAGGATATAAGGAATCATTGAGTATTGAATGATTTGATAATTCCCGGTATGATGAACAACAGCGACCATAAAAATGTATAAATCGCAACAAACACATTAATACCGATTACGTTGCCGAGATTGTTTTTATAAGGGAAAAACAAATCGTATACATTAGGTGCGTTGACAGTTGCCTTTATGAAAAATCTGCACGATCCCACGCTTAGAGGGAATGTGACAAAAGAGTGATTAATATTTGAAGTACGGCTGATATTGATGTACCTGCCGAACCGGCGTCCGAATTAACCATATTAGTCACCGTAGCAACCGGAAGTTCCAGTGATGGATAAGTGAAATCAATATACATACTCGAATGAATACCAGTAGTTTGACTTTAAAACGTTTTTAGCTCTTGTTTTTAGTTCTAAAAGTAGTTTTATACATATTGCCAAGACCTCCTTTATATTTAAGATATATATCGCATAAAGTATATCATATGCAAAATAATTTTTGTAGTAGGAAATTCATAATGTAAAGTAAAACTTAATAAAATATACTTGTTTATACAAAGAAAATGTTATATAATAAAAAGGAGTATATATATATTATTGTAATTTACAAAGGAGATATAGCGATGAGTAAGAGTGTCAATTTGTATGTAGTGGTACCGTGCTATAATGAAGAAGTTGTTTTGCACGAAACATCAAAGCAAATGCTTGAATTATTCGGTGAAATGAAAAATGACGGACTTATAAATGACAACAGCAGAATCGTTTTTGTAGATGACGGTTCTAAAGATAAAACATGGAGCATAATAGATGAACTGACTAAGGCTCATACAGAAATATCGGGAATAAAGCTTGCCAAGAATGCTGGACATCAAAACGCACTTTTCGGCGGTCTTATGACAGTTAAAGACGACTGGCGACTGTGCAATATCCATTGATGCGGACTTGCAGGACGATATACACGTAATATGGATATGGTGAGAAACTTCATTGACGGATATGACGTTGTTTACGGTGTAAGAAACAAACGTGATACCGATACATTCTTTAAACGCACAACGGCGGTAGGATTTTATAAATTAATGCAGTTTATGGGCGTTAATATTGTATTCAATCATGCGGATTACAGATTGATGAGCAAACGTGCGCTTGACGGATTGGCACAATTCCCTGAGAGAAATCTGTTCCTAAGAGGAATGGTTCCGCTTGTCGGCTATCGCTCAACGAATGTGTATTACGACAGAAACGAACGCTTTTGCGGGCGAGTCAAAATATCCGTTAAAGAAAATGCTTTCATTTGCGTTTGACGGTATAACTTCATTCAGCATAAGCCCAATCAGAATGATTTCGGCATTCGGTGCGATTGTGTGCGTGTTTGCGTTCATTATGGCGATATACGCACTTGTGCAGAAAATTATAGGTCACACAGGCAGCTGGCGTCACTTATGGTTTCGATATGGTTTATAGGCGGGTACAGCTTTTTGTCTGTCGGACTTATAGGCGAGTATATCGGTAAATTGTATAAAGAAGTTAAACGCCGTCCAAGATATATTATTGAAGCATATGTAAAATGAAAAAGAGAAAGAGGACGATAAATAATGATATGATGTTGCAATAATCGGCGGAGGCCCTGCCGGAATGTCAGTTGCCATATATGCCGCAAGAGGCGGTATGAAAACGCTTGTAATCGAAAAATCGCATACGGCGGTCAAGCAATAAAACATATGAAATAGACAATTATCCGGGATTTGCAAACAATCCGACAGGTGAAGAACTTTCAAAAGCAATCGAAGAACACGCAAGAAAATTCGGCGCAACATTTGTTTCGGAAAATGTTAAGTCAATCGAAAAATGCCGAATACGGCATAAAGGTTATTCACACAAGAAGAAATACTTATATGGTAAAGTCAATAATTTTGCAACAGGTGCAGTACCAAAACGCTCGGTGCGGACGGTGAAGAACAGTTTGCCGGTGCAGGTGTTTCGTATTGTGCGACTTGTGACGGTGCGTTTTTTAAGGATAAGGACGTGTGCGTTGTAGGCGGCGGAAATACGGCTATGGAGGGACGCATTGTATCTTGCGGGATTTTGCCGTAAAGTCTATGTCCTAAACAGAAGCAAAAGAAGTTCAGAGCGGCGGCTACAATGGTTGAAAAAAAAGAAACGGCAAAATAACCGTGCTTACAGATACCGTAGTTGATAAATTCGTAGGCTCAAATATGCTTGAGGGTGTTGATATTAGAAACACGGTAACAGGCGAAAAAGAGTATTTTTGAACGTATCGGGCGCTATCGTCGCAATAGGTGTAAAGCCGTCGTCCGATCTTGCAAAAAGATTGCAGGGTTGAATGTTGTCAGCACGGATTTGTCAAGACGGATATGTACCTTGCGACTAACATAACAGGTATATTTGCGGCAGGTGACGTAAGAGTATCACCGTTAAGACAGGTTATAACAGCGGCGGCAGTGATTTGCAATCGCCGCGACAAGTGCGGTTAATTATGTGAATGAACTCGGAATTAAAAAGCATATAAAAGGTAAAAAAGGATAAAAACTATGAAGACACTTATAAAAAATGCCGAAATAGTAACAATGACAGGCGAAAAGTACAAGAACGGCTGTATATTGTTTGATGAAAAAATACAGTATGTAGGTGAAGATAAAGCATTTGAGGCGGATAAGATTATTGACGCAGAGGGTAAAATCGTTATGCCCTGACCGATTGACGCACATTGTCATGTCGGAATGTTTGAAGATTCGCTTGGATTTGAGGGTGATGACGGTAACGAGGACAGCGACCCGATAATGCCGCACCTTCGTGCGATTGACGGAATAAATCCGTTTGACCGTGGGTTTAAAGACGCATATAACGCAGGTGTTACAACCGTTGTAACAGGGACCCGGCAGTGCAAAAACCCTGTGGGCGGACAGTTTGCGGCGGTTAAGACGTACGGAATATGCGTAGATGATATGATTATTAAAACACCTGTTGCAATGAAATTTGCACTTGGTGAAACCCAAAATGCGTGTACAATGAAAGGACGAGGCACCTGTTACGCGTATGGGAACAATGGCATTGATACGCGAATTGCTTATAAAATCAAGAGATTATATGAATCAGCTTGACGCATATAATGAAAACAGCGAAGAACACGACAAGCCTGAATTCGACATAAAGCTTGACGCAATGATACCTGTACTCAAAAAACAGATACCTGTTAAAATTCACGCACAATAGGGCAGACGATATTTGCAGTGCAATCAGATTGGGCAAAGAATTTGATATTTGCGTTACGCTTGAGCATTGCTCGGACGGTGACAGAATAGCACCGATTTTGGAACGTGAAAATTACCTGTAATGCTTGGTCCGACACTTTCGGACAGAAGTAAACCGGGGCTTAAAAACTTAACCTTTGATACATATAAAAATCTTTCGGACAGAGGTATTGACGTTGCGATAATAACAGACCACCCCGAAATTACGATTGAAAATCTGTCGCTTTGTGCGGTTATGGCGGTTAAGCACGGTATGGACGAAGAAAAGCACTGGCGATAACCTCCACAGCGGCAAAAACTGTTGGATTGACGACAGAGTAGGGTACGCTTGAAGTCGGTAAAGATGCCGATATTGCAGTGTTTACCGATTTGCCGACAAGATTTGAGTCTGAATGTGTTATGACGTTTATAGACGGAAAATGTGTAACAGACATAAAGTAAGAATGGGACGATAAAACGTCCTTTTTTTTTATACAAAAACATGGTTTTGAATTAATTTGTTTTGGGCAAAGTGACAAAATTTGTAGAAATAGATACAAAGTTATTTGTAAGTGTCGGAAAATAAACACCGATATGAAAATTGACTGTTGACGTACAAAGTGACGGAATTTATAATATGTATTGATGAGATTAATGTTTTCGGAGATGTAAATATATGAAGAAAAATGATGTGAAAAATGATAGTCGAAAAGACAATAATTTAATGGTAAAAAATAACTTTTATTGTTGATAAAAGACGTGCATTCTATTTAATATTTGCACTTGCACTTGTATTGTGCGTAATATCAATACCGAAAGTGCAGGTAAACAACGACATAAGTTCATATCTTCCCGAAGAAACGGAAACAAGACGCGGACTTACTTTAATGGACGATGAGTTTATTACATACGATACGGAAAAAATAATGGTTACGACCATAACGACCGAAACAGCGGAAAAGCTGAAAGATAAACTCGAAAAGGTTGACGGAGTAAAGAGGTTGAGTTTGAAAATGACGACGACCACTATAAAGATTCTGCGGCATTGTTTACGGTTACGCTTAGCGTGCGTGACGATTTGGACAGGGAACTTGAAATTGTCAATGATTTGAAAGCACAGCTTGACGGATATGACTTCTATGCTTATTCCGACAGTATAGACGACAGTTCTAAACAGCTTGAAAAAGAAATGACCGTTATTTTGGGTATAGCACTTGTGATAATTATAGCGGTTTTTGCTGTTCACGTCACAGAGCTTTATGGAAGTGCCGATAGTCCTTATAGTATTCGGCGTGGCGGCACTTTTGAATATGGGTACGAACTATCTGCTCGGTGAAATTTCGTTTATTACAAAGTCGGTTGCGGTGGTGTTGCAGTTGGCTCTGGCGATTGACTATGCGATTATCCTTTCGCACAGATTTGCGGAGGAAAAGCAGACAAAGAATGCGTATGACGCGATAGTAACCGCACTTTCAAAGGCTATCCTTGAAATCAGTTCATCAAGTCTACAACACTTGCAGGTCTTGCCGCACTTATGGTAATGCAGCTTAGAATCGGTATGGATATGGGTTTGGTACTTTGTAAAGGTATCATATGCAGTCTTGTTACGGTGTTCTTTATTATGCCCGGCTTGCTTTTTGGCATTTTCGGATAAGATTGATAAAACAACTCACCGTTCTTTTGTGCCGAGTATCGAGAAATGGTGTAAGGTTGTTATTAAATTAAAGAACATTGTACCTTACATATTTATTGCGATTATAGCAGTCGGTGCGGTGCTTTCGTCAATGAGTAACTATGCTTTTGACGCCACAGCCGAACATAAAAAGCCTACCGAAAACTCAATCGCAAAACGAAAGGTTGACGAAATTTTCGGTACAGACCATCAGCTTGCTGTAATTGTTCCGTCAGGTGACTATGACCGAGAGGCAAAAGTTATATCGCTTGTCGAGGAAAATCCGAGCATAAATTCGGCTTTGGGTCTTGCAAATACGGAGCTTGACGACGACGACCACATACTACCGAAAAAATCAACGCAAAGAGAAACTTCAAAGCTTATGAATATTGATTATGATTTGTGTTGCCTTTTGTTCCAGGCATACGGCGCGGAACACGATGAATACAGTGCAATATTCGGTGATGTAAATGATTACGAAGTGCCTATAATCGACTTGTTTATGTATGTACACGAGAAGATGGATTTTGGGTGTAATCAATCTTGACGAAGATCAAACGAATGATATTAACGACCTTTACGACAAGCTGACAGACGCGAAAGACCAGCTTGAAAGCGATAATTATTCAAGAATAATCTTTACATATAAATGTGACATTGAAAGTGACGAGGCATATCAAATGCTTAAAGACGTCAAGTGACGTTGAAAAAGTATTATGACGAATGTTTGCTTGTCAGCGACAGTGTAAACAGCCGTGACTTGGGTGATTCGTTCGGCGGAGACAATAATAAGATTAATCTTATAACAATCTTGGCATTGCTTTTGATATTGATGTTCACATTCCGTTCGGCAGGTGTTCCGGTGCTTTTGGTACTTGCGATACAGGGAAGTGTGTGGATTAACTTCTCAATTCCGTTCCTTACAGGGCAGAGATTGTACTTCCTTGCATACTTGGTTTGTAAGTTCAATTCAGATGGGTGCTACGATTGACTATGCTATCGTATTTACGAACAGATACCTTGAATTAAAGGAAACAATGGATAATAAACAGGCGGCGTCAACCGCACTTAACCAATCGTTCCCGACAATTCTTACATCAGGTTCAATCACTTACACTTGCGGGATTTCTAATAGGTATGATTTCGACAAATGCTATTATATCGGCACTCGGTACGGCACTTGGACGCGGAACGTTAATATCAATAGTTATAGTAATGATGGTACTTCCGCAAATTGTACTGTTGTGCGATAAGTTTATTGAAAAGACCGCATTCGGTAAAAAGGTAACAGATGGCGACAAAGCGGCGAAGAGAGAAATGTCGGAATTATGTTCGTCAACGGTCATGTCAGAGGTCACGTTTCAGGCTTTATGGACGGTGTATTCTACGGCTTGGTAAAGGGTGATATAGACGCGAAAGTCGAACTTGAAATCAACAGGATTTGTTGCTTACAGAGAGTAATGAAGATAATATAAAAATAGATGAAAAGCAGGAGGATGAGGATAATGAGAACAACGAAGAAGAACAATAAAATCATATCTTTTTCTGACTGCACTTGTTATAATACTGAATATATTACCTATGTGCATTGTACGGGCAGACGACACTGTTGCAATATCGACAGTGAACGACCTTAAAAGATTTTTTGAAAGTGCGTATATGACAGTATTCAAAAATAAGAAGTTCGTATTACAAAATGATATTGATTTAAACGGCGTGGAAATAAAAGTGCAGGTATTCTGGAACTTTTGAGGGCAGCAGTCACAGTATAAGAATGTTAAGCTTTCATTTGAGGGTTCAAATAAAGGACTTTTCTGTTCAGTGACAAAGAAGGTCAGATCAAGATTTGAACATAACAGGAGATATAAAGGTTACAGTCGGAACCGATGCAGGATCAGTTTTTTAGACAAAAAGCCACCTCGATTTTTGAGTAAGACTGATATAAATACTCAAAATTTTGATAAAAGAAACTCAAAATTGCAGGCGGACTTGTCGGCCTGTAGGTAAAATCGTAAACTGTTCATACGGCGGAAATATCAAAGGTCAGAAACAGGTCGGAGGGACTTGTCGGCTACAATGCAATGACCGGTGTTGTTGATTCTTCCGCAAATTCGGCTACAGTTGTTGGTGACAGTGAAACAGGCGTATAGTCGGTTACAATGAGGGGCAGAATAAAGCTAAGTCAGAAGAAATGACGGAAAAGGTATGCCCGGATGCAAACGAAAATACAGTAAACGCCGGAGGTATCTGCAGTAATAACAGTGCGGTTGTTATTTGTACAAATAACGGCATTGTCGGCGGCAGCTTCGGCGACAATATCAGCGAACATAGTCGGTACACAAAGCGGTGAAATGAAGAATGTATCAATAATGCAGCTGTTCAGGGAAGAAGAAGTGTCGGCGGTGTAGTCGGTCGATTTGAACCGTATACAGATGACTTGTCTTATCAGAGTGCAAAAGCGGCGATAGAAAAGATATAGATACATTCAAAACGATATTTCAATTGCAAGAACAAAAGTTGATTGAATACGGTTTGAAAGCATTGACAGGTTCAAATGATGTCAGGACTTATGTCGCTTTGAAGCTTGGGTGACGCAAAAATAATACGTTCAAAGGCAGACGTTCTTACGGATTCAGCTGTCAATATGATGGACAGTATAACAAATGCAGTGAATTCGGCGTCTGACAGTAATGTGACAGGCTCGCTGAAAGATAAACGACCAACAGAGGGAGATATATCTTCGTTTTACAGACAATCAAAGCAGTCAATCAGAGATGTGAGTGATTAAGCAATACTTCTCTTGAATCCTTGATGATTTTCTTGACAGATTTGACGGCAAAGGGTGATGAATTGTCAGACCTTATCGACAATTTAAATGATTAAACGATAAGGGCAAAGATGATGTTGACGATTCAAAAAGACAAACTTTAAAATCGTCTTGACAAGATGGAAAAAGATATTGATGATGTAATTGATAATCTTGACGATACAAATGAAGAGGGTGAAGAAACTTTTAAGACAGCTTAAATATGTATCGGGTGATATCGGTGATTCCGGTCAGTGATACAATGGAGAATCTTGACAACCTTGTTTTGAATATGAGCAAAGGAATTGAAAGGCTTAAAAGATACAATTAAATCATTTAAGACAATGCCTTGATAAGTTGGGGCTCAACACTTCCTACATTAAAGCCGTTGCCTACATTAGGTCTATAGACTAAGACCTACGGAAACGCCAAGCAATGGCGGTAGTGGCGGTAACAGCGGTGGGAAGCAACAGCAATAATGATACTTCTTCGGAAAGTGTAAAATCTGAGGACGATATTGATCCGGGCTACAACGTAACACCTGACGGTGAGCTTGACAGCAGTTATGACGTTGAACCGTCTGTTGTCGGTATGCTAAAGGATATGTTGTTCCCAACGGCTAAAGCGGCGGAAACAGATGATGAAAAAACTGCAATAAGTGATTTGAAGAGTACGGATATTTCATTGCCAAGACTTATCGGTGATGAAAATGCCGATACGGCACTTGTGAAATATTGTATAAATAACGGTACCGTAGACGGAACCAGATCGACAGGCGGTGTAGTCGGATGTGTCGGCTTTGAGTCGATAGTTCGTTCGGTGAAAACCTTACTTTGCCTGACGGCACTAAAGTAAATTCCGATTCTGTTTTGAAAGCTGTAATTGATTCTTGTATAAGTTTCGGTAATGTAACCGCAGAATCGAAATATGCGGGCGGTATTTGCGGTAAGAGTGATATAGGCGATATAAAATTCGCTTACAACAGGCGAAATTACTGTAAATGACGGCAGTTACAGCGGTGGTACGGCAGGATATACAAGCGGAAATATAGATAATTGTATTGCGATAAATGATGTTGACGGTAACGACCATATCGGCGGTATTGCCGCTCGGCTAAAAATATTAATACGTCATATTCGCTTCCGAGATTGGACGGTAAAAAGATGATGCCGGTGCGATAGTGGGATTTGTTGACGGTGACGTTACGGGTTGTTATTTTATTGATGAGGGACTTTCAGGTATAAGCGGAATGAACCTTGAGGGCAGAGCAAGAGGCTGTCAAGCCTGATGATATGACAACGTCTGACGGCAGTTTCCCAGCCGTATGCCGCTTTTGGATAACGGTAATTTCTATATGGCGGACGGAGATAAATTCCTTCCGCAAATAAAAAAGTTTGGCTCAAAATGACGCCGAGTATAGGTGCGATTTTGCAGTCAAAGTCAACAGAACTTTCAAGATTTCATTTCAATGTTATATTCAAGGATAAAGATAAAGAATTGAAGTCAATGACCGTTGATTACGGTACTGTATTAAATGACAGCGATATACCGAAACTTTACCGCTGACGGCAGTGAAGTTCCGATGTGGGATAAGGACGTGAAAGTCCTATCATACGTCACACTACATTTTCGGCAGAATACAACAAGGCAACAACGACTATTTCATCAGGCGAAGAACCGCCGTTAATGCTTGCCGAAAGCGTATTTGCGGATAATACAACATTGTCGCTCAAAGAGGAAGATGTTGACCACGTTTTTGACGGCTACAAAAACGGTAAGGCATACTCATTTACGTTAAGTAAAGATGCTTATGATGTTATAAAGTACATATTCGTGATGATAAGAAAAAAGGCGGCAAAGATTGCAGTACAGATTGACGGTAAATGGGTATGGTTGATTGTACGATTGACGGCAGTTATGCGGTTTTGAAACAGCAAAACCTTGTAAATATGTATTGCTTTATAAGAAAATATCGCCGATTGTACCAATTGTGATTTGTGGGGAACGGCTGTTTTGCTGATGGCTGTGTTCATTGTACTTAGGAGGATAAAAACATGGAAGAAGTAAAGAAAAAAGAAACGTATAGGAATTTTACGTTCTGAAAAAGCGATTGTCCATGCGTATGTCGAACTTATACAAAAGAATAAGAAGATAACAAATTACCGATATTGTCAATACGGCTGATCTTAACAGAAGTACATTTACGCACATTTCAAAACGGCTGACGATGTTCATGAAGAATTCAGACGGACGTTATAAATGAACTGTTCGGTTCGATAAATAAAACGCAATTAAAGAGTGTTCTTGGTCCGTATGATATTATGAATCACGTTCGTTAGATTTATTGAGGACGACGAGAAATGTATAAAATGCTCTTGAATACAGACGGTGCGGATAAGTTCCTTAAAAGACTTCGCGATATAGTTATTGAAAAGTGTATGCGTGATGCGTCGAAGCTTCGTATATCAGCGATAAGATCGTTTGAAATGAATTTGAAGGATTGTTTATCGGCGGTTATGTTTCAGTTGTGAGGATTGGGCAGCCAGCATTGGTATGTCACTTAAAAAGTATTGCCGAAATTATAGACAGATCAATTAAAATTTGCATTCAAAATATGTTAAAAGATAGCCACCACTCCGGCACTATGTGCCACCTCTCCTCAAAGGGCTTTCCGGCTCCCATAGGGGGCTGTCGGCGCGTAACCGACTGAGGTAACAAATATGAAAAGCATAAATCGTCTGTTTTGCGTATACAATAAATCCGTAAGGGGCGATCATTGGTCATGGTGAATAAAATTAAAACCACCACTCGGCACTATGTGCCACTCTCCTCAGAGGAGAGACTTTCAGCTCCCATAGAGGGCTGTCGGCGTAACCGACTGAGAAGTGGCACAAATATAAAACACGATATAACTTAAAATATCGGTATGGAAAAAAATCATACCGATATTTTTTATTTATAATATTAAATTTTGAATTTTTTCACCAAAGGGGTATACTAAAACGATTTTTGTTATACTGAATATATAGAAACAAAAAGCGAGGTAAATGTGGATTATAACGAGCAAAAACAGAACGTGACAATTTTAGCGGGTGTACATCGCGGTATGCGTGACACTTTAAGGATACAACTGAAGAATCAATACATGAGCTTGGCAATTGGTAAAACAGCAGGCGGTATTGTTGTGGGTGGGAAATGATTCAAAACAAGGCTGATTTGGAAAGTGCAACGTATATGGGCGAGATGACTTGATGAACTCAAAATTGCCATAGAAACGCTTAATGCCGATATGGTTGTGTTTGATGATGAGCTTTCGCCTGTACAAATGAGAAATATAAAGTGATTTTCTTGAAATAAAAGTGCTTGAGCCGTTCTAATACTTGATATTTTGATATTTTTCGCAATGCGTGCAAAAGCGGCGGTAAACTTCAAGTTGAACACAGCTTAAATACCGCTTGCCGCGACTTCGCGGTTTCGGTGTGAAATGAGCCGTACAGGTGCGGAATAGGCACAAGGTTAAAGATTGAAACGCGTCTTGAAAGTGACAGACGTCATATAAGACGAAGGAATTTCGGCATGAAGAAGAAGAAATCAGGAACTGAAAAAACATCGTGGACTTATTCGGGACAGACGCAAGAAAGACGGTGTTATAACTGCGGCACTTGTGGGTTACACGAACGCAGGCAAATCAACGCTTTTAAACACGCTTACAGACGCACAGGTGTTTGCGGAGATAAACTTTTCCTGGCCTTGACCCTACATCAAAACGATAACATGACGATAACAGAAAATATTACTTGTCGATACTGTTGGTTTTATAAGAAAACTTCCGCACCAATCTTATTGAGGCTTTTAAATCAACGCGAAAAAGATCGGTTGGCAGATGTGCTTTACGTCATTGATGCGTCGGGGAAGAAATGGACAATCAAATCACAGTCGTGGAACAAGTTTTTGTCTGACATCGGTGCGGTCAGTAAGCCCGGTTGTGGCGGTGTTTAATAAGTATGACAGGCTTGAAGAAATTATCCGATAACTAATTTAAAGTGACAAGTGCGTATATATAAGTGCCAAGCACAGAACAAATAATTGATAAATTGATTTAAACGATAGCCGACACCGCACCAGGTAAAAAGCAGAAAGTTAAAGGCTTGCCTGTGTACAGTGCAGGTTCGCTTGTGAATGAACTTCATGAAAATCAAAAATATCAAGAAGAATACGGCGAAAACGGCACTGTAATGGAGGCTTATGGTGGGCAACTCAAATGTATGATAAAATAAGGGAGTATATTTTGTAAAATCAAAAAAAAGACGTATACAAAACGGTAAAAAAGCAGTCGCAGTCACTGCTTATAGAGAAAAAATCAAAATTTATTGCAAATGTAAAAACCTGTTGACAATGAAGATGACGCAATTTTGCGTTTTTGAATGAAATGCGTTCAAAGTATTCGGATGCAACGCATAATGTTTACGCATATGTGATTGACGAAAATAATATTTTTCGTTACAGTGATGACGGCGAACCGTCGGGGACGGCAGGAATGCCGTTCTTGACGCAATCCGTAAATCCGGGATAGTTGATGTGGTTGTGGTGGTTACGGCGGTACACTTCGAACGGGCGGACTTGTACATACTTACGGAGCATCGGCAAAAACAGGGACTGATTGAGTCGGAAATAGTTATAAGAAAGCTTTGCGATATAGTTTCTGTAAAAGTTGATTATTCTTTGCTCGGAAAATGCAACATGAGATTATGACTAAGGGATATTTGCTTGAGGACACTATTTACGAAGATGAGGTTACTTTTATCATATCGTGTCCGATTGATACGACCGATAAAGTTATTGCGGAAATAATCAATATGACGAATGCA
>VOFB01003206.1_pt1 | contig 42369 bp, 70 predicted proteins | sample 5384141 | NCBI WGS metagenome assembly VOFB01 (sample SAMN12384721, study PRJNA508395) | human gut metagenome | isolation source: healthy gut A | host: Homo sapiens
TTTTCGGTACTGTATGATTTGAAACAGCAAACTGCATAGTAAGTTTTTTAGAGCACATACAGAGATGTATGTGATTTAAAATGGGGGTGTAGCTCAGCTGGGAGAGCACCTGCCTTGCAAGCAGGGGGTCAGCGGTTCGATTCCGCTCATCTCCACCAAGTGGGGGAAAGCGGGGAGACACCGGAGCAGCTAACTGAAAATGGGCTCATAGCTCAGCAGGTTAGAGCGCACGCCTGATAAGCGTGAGGTCGGTGGTTCGAGTCCACTTAAGCCCACCAAAGCAACCGAAAGGTTGCGGGGCGCGATCCCCTGAAAACTAAGAAAGGTGACGGCCGGAAGCGGTTGCGCGAACGAGAGTGAGCGCATAAGTTATCTCGCCGGTGGTTCGAGTCCACTTGAGCCCACCAAAGCAACCGAAAGGTTGCGGGGCGCGATCCCCTGAAAACTAAGAAAGGGAGCCCCAAAGCGGCAGCATAGGAAAGACAGAAAGCACCATGTGTGAGCATGGCGAGCGCATGAGGGGGATTGAGGCATAGCCTCAAAGCACATTGAAAACTGAATAGTAGAAACGAAGAGTAGAGCGAAAAGATATCTAAAAACTAATCTGCAAAGATGAAAAAGGGTAAGATATAATTTTGCGAAAGTCTTAGGAAAAGAAAAGTAGACGAAAAGATCAAGCTATGAAGAGCACAGGGTGAATGCCTTGGCATCAAGAACCGAAGAAGGACGTGTCAAGCTGCGAAAAGCTGCGGGGAGTTGCAAGCAAACATTGATCCGCAGATATCCGAATGAGGGAACTCAGCATCTGTAATAGGATGTTACCATATACTGAATTCATAGGTATATGGAGGGAACCCGGTGAACTGAAACATCTAAGTAGCCGGAGGAAAGGAAACAAAAGTGATTCCCAAAGTAGCGGCGAGCGAAATGGGAAGAGGCCAAACCGGAAGTCTTCGGACATCCGGGGTTGAGGGCCCATAGAATCGATCTGACGAATATAGCTGAATAGCATGGAAAGTGCAGCCAAAGAGGGTAAAAAGCCCCGTAACGAAATACGAGTCAGCGAGATGGGCACCAGAGTACGACCGGACACGAGAAACCCGGTCGGAAGCCAGGGGGGCCCACCCCCCAAGGCTAAATACTACTTGATGACCGATAGAGGAATAGTACCGTGAGGGAAAGGTGAAAAGGACCCCGGGAGGGGAGTGAAAGAGAACCTGAAACCCTATGCTTACAAGCAAACGGAGCACGATTAGAGCGTGCGACGTTGTACTTTTTGTAGAACGGGCCAGCGAGTTACGATATGCAGCGAGGTTAAGGCGTAGAGCGCCGGAGCCGAAGGGAGACCGAGTCTTAACAGGGCGAAGCAGTTGCAAGCGTAGACCCGAAACCGGGCGACCTACGCATGAGCAGGTTGAAGCGGTGGTAAGACACCGTGGAGGACCGAACCACACGTATGTTGAAAATGCGGGGATGACTTGTGGATAGCGGAGAAATTCAATCGAGCTCGGAGATAGCTGGTTCTCCTCGAAATAGCTTTAGGGCTAGCCTCACAGAAGATATACGGAGGTAGAGCACTGAATGGGCTAGGGGCCTCAAAGCCTACCGAACCTTATCAAACTCCGAATGCCGTATATTACATAGATGGGAGTCAGACAGTGGGAGATAAGTTTCATTGTCGAAAGGGAAACAGCCCAGATCATCAGCTAAGGCCCCAAAGTGTAGGTTAAGTGGAAAAGGATGTGGAGTTGCATAAACAGCTAGGATGTTGGCTTAGAAGCAGCCATTCATTTAAAGAGTGCGTAACAGCTCACTAGTCGAGTGATTGTGCGCCGAAAATGTCCGGGGCTAAAACTGGTACCACCGAAGTTATGGGTGCATCGTAAGATGCGCGGTAGAGGAGCATCGTATTAGGATTGAAGCCATACCGAAAGGAGTGGTGGACTGCACAGGAGAGAGAATGTTGGCATGAGTAACGAAAGTGGGGTGAGAATCCCGCCCACCGAAAACCTAAGGTTTCCTGGGGAAGGCTCGTCCACCCAGGGTTAGTCCGGACCTAAGCCGAGGACGAGAGAGTCGTAGGCGATGGATAACAGGTAGATATTCCTGTACTACCGACTATAAGTTTGACTGAGGCATTGACACAGGAGGATAGGCAGAGCGGGTTGATGGTAGAACCCGTCTAAGCACTGAGGGTGGAAATTAGTGAAGTACGGTTTGCGAAGCCTGAGGTGTGATGGGGACAGAACATAAGTATGGAAGTCTGTGAATCCACACTGGCAAGAAAAGCTGCTAAGGAGAATGGTAGGTACCCGTACCGCAAACCGACACAGGTAGACGAGAAGAAAATTCTAAGATGAACGAGATAACCCCTGTTAAGGAACTCGGCAAAATGACCCCGTAACTTCGGGATAAGGAGTGCCTAGTAAAATAGGTCACAGTAAATAGGGCCAAGCGACTGTTTAGCAAAAACACAGGTCTGTGCGAAATCGAGAGATGAAGTATACGGGCTGACGCCTGCCCAGTGCTGGAAGGTTAAGGGGAAATGTTAGGGTAACCGAAGCAGGGAACTTAAGCCCCGGTGAACGGCGGCCGTAACTATAACGGTCCTAAGGTAGCGAAATTCCTTGTCGGGTAAGTTCCGACCCGCACGAATGGCGTAACGACTTGGGCGCTGTCTCAACAAGGGACTCGGCGAAATTGTAGTACCGGTGAAGATGCCGGTTACCCGCGATAGGACGGAAAGACCCCGTAGAGCTTTACTGCAGCTTGGCATTGGATCTCGACATTGGATGTACAGGATAGGTGGGAGACTGAGAATCTAAGGACGCCAGTTTTGACGTGGAGCCACTGTTGGGATACCACCCTTCAATACTGGGTTCTAACAATAGGCCGTGAACCGGTATCGGGGACAGTACCAGGCGGGCAGTTTGACTGGGGCGGTCGCCTCCGAAAAGGTAACGGAGGCGCCCAAAGGTCTCCTCAGCATGGTCGGAAATCATGCGGGAGAGTGTAAAGGCACAAGGAGGCTTGACTGTGAGAGAGACATCTCGAGCAGGTACGAAAGTAGGGCTTAGTGATCCGGCGGTATGAGAGTGGAATTGCCGTCGCTCAACGGATAAAAGCTACCTCGGGGATAACAGGCTGATCTCCCCCAAGAGTCCACATCGACGGGGAGGTTTGGCACCTCGATGTCGGCTCGTCGCATCCTGGGGCTGGAGTAGGTCCCAAGGGTTTGGCTGTTCGCCAATTAAAGCGGCACGCGAGCTGGGTTCAGAACGTCGTGAGACAGTTCGGTCCCTATCCGTTGTGGGCGCAGGAAATTTGAGTGGAGCTGTCCCTAGTACGAGAGGACCGGGATGGACGCACCTCTGGTGTACCGGTTGCGCTGCCAAGCGCACAGCTGGGTAGCTAAGTGCGGACGGGATAAACGCTGAAAGCATCTAAGCGTGAAGCCCCCCACAAGATAAGACTTCCCATCCGTTAAGGAGTAAGACCCCTTTAAGACGAAGAGGTTGATAGGCCGGGGGTGGACGTGCAGCAATGCATGGAGCTGACTGGTACTAATCGGCCGAGGGCTTGATCGAAAGTTGAAACAGCAGTCTAACACAAATGACTTAAGACTTCTCTTTCATGATTTATATTGGTTTTGAGTGTGTTTAACCTCTTTAAAAATTTAAAAATTTCTTGACGGAGAAGGGGGTCAAGGAGTTAAGCCCTTATACGCCTAGTACAACTGGTACAGAGGTACCAATATCCTATGTATTGAAAACAGAAAGAGGATTGAGAGGCATTAAACGGTACTTTGGAAAAGAAATTGAAAATGCGTTTAGAAACTTGTGCGCGGTCGCGCTTTCTAGAGGATATTTAAAAAAATTTCCGGTGGCGATAGCGAAGGGGATCCACCTGTTCCCATTCCGAACACAGAAGTTAAGCCCTTATACGCCTAAAAGTACTGCACTGGTGACGGTGTGGGAGGATTCGGGCCTTTTAACCTTTTTGCCGTATTGGCTGTTGCTGGCTGCCTGCATTCGCTTTGCTACATATCCGGGACATTTTTTCCTATGACGGGCCCCATACAGGCGGCACAGATATTTACCGATGGCAGGCTGAACGAACGCGCACCATCACCTGTGGCGCATACGCTTTTTATGACCTCCTTGTTTGAATGGGAAAACTCATATCCGGCGATTATCAGCTTGGGTTAACGCTGTATTTGCGTTATACAGGCGCTATAGTCGCCGCGTGCCTTTCCTATATGGGCGCTTTTTGCTTTGCAAAAGGTGCCTGTTCTGGTGGTACTGCTGGCTATATTGTTTTTGGCGCTCAATCCGTTCGTCCAATACTTTGCTTTCTAACTGCAAAGACGTTTATTTAAATTTTTTTTCTGCTGGCGATATTGATGATAAACCGATATGCTTTTTGGATCCGGAAACTTTTTTGAGAAGAAGGCCCGCATATTCGCTTTTATTATAGTAAATGCTGCTGGTGTGCCTACTCCCGCAAACAGGGCCTATATGTACTTCTTTTATTCGTGCCTGTCATGTTGGTGATTAACCGCAGACACCTGGTAAAACAGGCCATCGCCATAGTCGTGGGTATAGTCTTGTCTCTAGTGGTCACAGGGCAGTCTCCACTGCGGCCGGAGTTATACAAGCCGCCGCAGGAAGTAGTGTTCCCATACAGCAGTTGGCGCGTGCATTAACTACGCACCTCCTGAAAAAATAACAGAGGAAAGGGCGGCTATTCTGGAACACATTCCGCAGGAAGCGTTGATTCCTATATAGCTGAAATATCTGATCCTGTAAAAGATAAGTTTAATCAAGACGCGTATGCCCGCGACCCGAAGGCTTCTTCAGCATATGGGCGAGGTGGGGAAAAACTCCCGGAATGTATGTAGATTCTTTCTTATATGGCAGCATGGGCTATCTTTATCCTTCACCGGCCCTGATGCATCCAATGGGCTGTTATGATGGTTTTTATACGATAGACGACCTGCCCATAGAACGCAACAGCATAAGTTTCCGGCATATCTGGACGATGTCGGGCAATCATTTTTCGGGGGTTCTTTCCACGTTGGTAAGTCCTGCTGTGCCGTTCTGGATTATGGTGTTAGTTGCGGCCTTTCTATTTAAACGGCGGCAGTACAAAGCGTTAGTGCCGCTGCTCGCCGCTGTTTTTTCTTGTGCAGCCTGTTTTTGGCTCCCGTACGCATTGCATACGGTATATAATCCCCTCTTATACCTTATTCGCTTATCATATCGCTTCCGTATATTTTCCCCATACAGCGCGAATAGTCCGGATTCGACAATCCCTATATAGTGGCGTATTGGTTTGCGGCGTTTGAAACACAAAAGCCCGCAGCGAAGCACGTTGAAATAAAGGTCTCTTCGTTGACCTAATCAATTTAATATGATAAAATCTTAAAGCCCACTATTTAGGAAAGAAGGAAACTAATGGATAAGATTGCGGTATTGATCCCTTGCTACAACGAAAGCAAAACGATCAGGGTGTGGTTCTCGACAAAGCCGTCCTGCCGGAGGCGGCTATTTATGTATACGATAATAATTCCACAGACCATACGGATGAGATCGCGCGGAGGCGGAGCAACCGTACGATATGAGTATAAGCAGGGAAAGGGCAATGTAATCAGGAGGATGTTGAAATTGAGTGAGGCGGGTGCTATCTGATGATTGATGGAGACGATACCTATCCTGCGGAATATGCTCCCAAATGGTGGCCGAAGTACTGGGAAACAGGCGGACATGGTGGTCGGAGATCGCCTGTCCTCCACTTATTTCAGAGAACAAGCGTCCGTTCCATAATATGGGAAATTCTTTGGAGGAAAATCGATTAATGCACTTTTTAAGAAGCGATATTAAGGATGTTATGACCGGCTACCGTGCATTTAGCTATCTGTTTGTGAAGACGTTCGGTTTTATCGAAAAGGGTTCGAGATAGAGACGAAATGACGATCCATGCAGTAGATAAAAATATGCGTGTTACCAATGTTATCATAGATTACCGTGACAGGCCTGAGGAAGCGAATCTAAGCTCAATACCTATTCAGACGGTTTTAAAGGTATTGAAGACAATTTTTAAATTTTACAAAAACTATAAGCCGCTGGCTTTCTTTTCAATTATCGGCCTTGTTTTATTTGCAATAGAGTATGCTTTTTCCTGCCTGTTTTGGTTACATATCTTAATACAGGCACGGTTCCATTCCGTCGTTTATTGCCAGCGGGTTCTTCGTGCTTGCCGCCCTTCAATCTATTTTTGTTGGGCTTACGCTTGATGTTCTGCGGCAGAAGGACAGACATGATTTTGAAATGCGTCTTAATGGATATGCAGGGCGTTTTTGGGCGGGGAAAGAAAGATTAAACCTGGGAGTGCCCCTTTTTTATAAGAATGAAAATGGGATATTGCTGATGCTTTAATCGCTGCTCAGCTTCTATATAGAGTGGCTTTTAAGATTATTCTGGAATTAATCCCGCTTACTTTTATTGACTATTATCATACCTGATGCCGGAGGGCAATCATCCTGGAAGAGATTCCCCAGGATGGTATTTATGAATAGCGGCAAATGTTTGATCTTGGCATTGATAGTAAAAACAAACAGGAGAGATACGATATGGAACGTATTCTGAAGAAGACTTACAGAACAGCATCCGCTGCTGTGGATGCTGCTGGGGGTAGGGATTTGTATTTTTGCGGCCTGCGGATTGAAATGTTTTTACACGTCTGTTTTCCACATATCGTAAACGAGAAGCAGATTTTATTGCAAAGCCCGGAACGTGTTTCTCGCCTTTTTCTGTTTTGTTATTATATTTTCTTCACTTTGTAATCCAGCCGAAAATTATTTATAGTTTTATTTACAAATACCGTTTTGTATTTGCTTTGGCGGCATTCTTAATCTAGTAGCCCTGCAGCTGCATGGATCATCTATGAGCATCTGAATACGTATCTCTTTAAGGGCGATGACCCAAGCAGATTTCAAGAGCCGCTGTTTGGGCTAACGCGAGGGATCCGTTCGGATGAATGGAATGTATTTACACCGCGCCATGTCGCAGGAATTTAATGATTATGGAATCACAAATTCGATCTCCCGGGCATGGCCGACGGATATGCTGACGATTTACAATCAGCCTGTATGGGATATCACATTAATAGCAAAACCCTTTTATTGGGGCTATCTTCTGCTTGGGCCGGCATATGGGCTTTCTTGGTTTTGGGCGGGCAGAATGATCGCGCTGTTCCTTGTCACCTTTGAAATGTTCATGATGCTGACTAAAGGAAAAAAAGGCTATTCGGTAATGGCGGCATTCCTTATTGCATTTGCACCGGTGGTGCAGTGGTGGTTTGCGATCAATTTCCTTGTAGAGATGCTAGTGGCGGGCCAGCTTGCGGTCCTGATGATCTATCACTTCATGAATACGGACCATTTGCTGAAAAAGGCGCTTTATGCGTTTGTATTTTGCGCTGTGCGGCCTGGCATATATTTTTTGCACTGTATCCGGCATGGATGATTCCGCTTTTATATGTATTTGCCGTCCTTGCTGTTTGGGTCATCGTTACGAACTTTAAGAATGGAAAGCGGCGGAAAGCCGAATGGTTCTATATCGCCGGTGCGTTTCTTGTGATTGCAGGGGATCGCCGGTTTTGGTATTTGCGGTCCGAGGAGGCGTTTGGCGCTGACGATGAACACGGTATATCCGGGAAGCAGGGTATATACCGGCGGGGATGGAGCAGATTTCCTGTTCTCCTATACAACGAATCTTTGCAACGCCATACTCCTGCAACAGCCAATCCATGTGAGGGGGCAATGATGTATGGCTTTTCCCATTAACAGAAATTATTGCTTTTACATATTTAGTGAAGAAAAAAATTTAAGGATTTACTGGTTGCATTGCTGTTGGCGTTAGATATGTTTTTCTTATTTTCGCTGTAGCCGATTTCCGGTGGCGCTTAAAAAATAACGTTGCTTTCAAATACGACAGTACGTATTATTCCGATCATATGCCTGATTGAAATATTCGTCTTTTTTAAGGATTCTGTCGGTCACAGACAACCTTCTGGTCCAGAAAAAAAATGGCTGCGAATCGTTTTGGTATCTGCAGGCGTAGGGATTTCGGTTATAGCAGTTTATTCAGCGGCCCATTCTATTATACCTCCATTTGCCGGAAAGTATGCCAATGGCGTATTGGGTTGGGTTTGTAGCTGTTATGAGTGCATTTATGCTATATTTCTTCGTTCAACTGAGAAAAAATTAAAACGATATTTTATCATATGCGTATGTTTATTTGCGTTCCTGTCAGGGATGTTCGTAAATCCGGTTATGCGGACAACGGATGCAATCTATGATAAACTTCATGGCGAAAAGCAGTACAGGAAATACAGGAGAAAGAGCCCTGGCATCTGGATTGGTGCGGATATGACCTCCAATTTTTTGATTGCGAATGGAGCGCCGACCATTACCGACTAATATTTTTCCCCAGCACTTGAGCGGTGGGAAATGTTTGATGAAAATGGGGAAAAGCAGGATATCTATAATCGATATGCACATATATTCCTATATTTTACAGAGTGGAGAAACGGAGCTTGGACCGGGACCGTCCGGGGATACGTTTTCCCTGTATTTAAATCCAACGATCTTTATCGGCTAGGCGTGAATTATATTTGTGCTCGCCCGGTCACGTGATCCCGATGGAAAACTTCGGAGGAAGCCTGACGGTTCTTTATGAGGATCAAAAAAATTTACCGCGTTAATCCCATGGAGTAACCGGCACATTTTTCCCCTGATGACACTTTACCCTGGAGAGATAAAGGTTTGTGGTTTAAACAAAAAGGCGTTTCCATCTTTTTTCTTTAGGACAGTTTCAGCTGTCAATAAGTAGGATTTTCCGAAGCAAATAGATAGATACGATATACTCGCTTTGGGTAACAAAATATTTCGGAGAGTTTTTCAGCACGCTCAAATATTGCGGGCGGCAACAAAAGCCAGTATCCACAGGATACCGGCTTTGATTCTTTAAAGCGATTTTAATATCTCCGCGGACGCCTTCTGCGGTTCCGGCGGCGCGCAATGCGGAAGTGGCGGATCGTACGCATTACAACTACGAACACCCCAAAGCAGATACCGATCCAAATCAGGACCCAGATCAGAATGTAAGTATAGCTGCGTTCAAAGAGAGCCCAATGTGCGGTTCTCATCAGGTTGAACATCATATTCGGCATCCGTACTGATGATTTTACCCGGGATTGCCGCGTCGTACCAGCCGGAGAAACGCCAGTCCTTCTCGGGCGACGCCCCTACGGTTACAACGCTTCCGCCGGGGAACGCACCTTCGCCCGTCACGGTTCCCGTACCTTCCGGGCTGACAGTGAGGTCAAGCTGGTAGGTTGCCGCAAATTTTGCGGTCAGCGTTGCGGGCGTGTCCTCGGCGATCGTAAACGTATAGCTCTGCTCCGTACTGACCGGTTCTTCCGATGAGGGTCTGTAAACCAACCCATGAAATTATAATTTTCCGCCGGGGGTAGCCGTTACGGTAACGCTGGCGCCCAGCATATATTCCGTGCCGTCTTGCTGGACGGTACCTCCGTCCTGCGGAGAGGCTTCCAATCCGACGGTATATTTTTTCTCGAATTTCGCAACATAGGAACGGTCTTCCTCGAGCGTATAGGTAAATTCGGCGCCGGACTCATCCACCTGGGTTCCATCCGAACGAAACCAGCCCGCGAAAAATATATCCGTCCCTGGGGACCGCTTTTATCGTAGCGTTTGTCCCGGATGCGATTTCTCCGCCGCCGGCAACGTCGTTGACAAAGACGTCACCGCCCTCCGCAGGTTCGGCGGTAACGTCCACCGTATAAGCAAGGCAGGAACAGCATATGTGAGCACCAATACTATGGTTACAAGAAAGACAACAATTTTCTTCATAAAACTCTCTAACTAATACATAATATTCTATCCAGAATCGGAAAAAGTGTCAATCTTTTTGGGGTAACGTTTCAAAAAAAGTTAATAATATACATTAATTTACCGAAAAAATGATTATGCGTCATGGTAAATGGGGTACATATAAATGCGTGAATGTAAAAAAGCTGGCTTGATGAAGGATAGCTAATTTTATGCCTGCGGGAAAACGGGCGTATTTGCGTCTCTTTAATAATCTAAAATGAAGACAGAAAAGGAGGCCTGGGATGAGAGATTTTTTTGGCGGCGGATGCTTTTGGGGCTTGCAAAAATATTTCGATCAGGTGGTTGGCATAATTACTACTCAGGTGGGGTACGCCAATGGCAGGACAGTAAATCCAACCTATGAAGAAGTATGCTGCGGCGACTCGAATTTTGCGGAAACCGTATGGGTGCGCTACAACGAAAATATAATTGACCTAAAGGGGATACTGGATTTGTTTTTTCAGTGATTGATCCTACGGTGCGCAACCGGCAGGAAACGATTTTGGAACGCAATACAGGACGGGGATCTATTACATTTCCGCAGCGGATGAGGCGGAAATCAGGAGGTATGTTGCAGGACTCCGGCAGAAGTATGCGCGTCCGGTTGTGACGGAGGTGGAAAAGCTGCGAAATTATTATACGGCGGAACCGTATCATCAGAATTATCTGGAAAAAACATCGGAGGATATTGTCATATTGGAAAGGAGGCGTTTCAATATGCTGGAACGTATACACCGTTACAAACGGCCAGATAATGGCGTGCTAAAACAAAATTTGCCGCAGGAACAGTATTATGTCATGGTGGAGGACGGAACGGAACGTCCTTTTCGAGCGAATATTGGGATTGCGAAAGAGAAGGGATTTATGTGGACGCCATAACAGGCGAACCGTTATTTTCTTCTTTCGATAAATTTCCCTCGGGATGCGGATGGCCCAGTTTTCAAAACCATTGTGCGGGGAGCATGTTACCATGCACAAGGATTTTTCCCACGGCATGATTCGGACGGAGGTAAGAAGCGCGGAAGGAAATTTTCACCTGGGGCATGTATTTGACGACGGACCGGATGAGATGGGCGGGCAGCGTTACTGCATTAACGGAGCGGCGCTCCGGTTCATTCCTGATTACCGTCTCGGGGAAGAAGGATATGGGTATCTGGTGCCATATCTGAAGGACAGAAAGAAAAAGCCGGGGAAGAAGATTGAACTGCCCCCCAAACAGCCAGGCAAGGAATGAATTAAGCAGGCAGGAGGGTTTGCAGTCTGTGAGCAGCAGAGGGCAAGTCCTTTAGCTTTGCCTTGATACGCCGGTTACCGTAATAATCGGGATAGCCGGGAAGCAAAATGCACAAGGCGGCGGAAAGGACCGCCGCCAATTTTTCTTCATAGATTTAGCCCCTGCGGCTGCTTTTCTTCCCTTTTTAGGTTTCAAGCGGATAAAGGCATGCCTGATATGCGGATTGCTCGTCGGCCGCCGGTCGATATCGAATTGCTTTAAGGATTCCACCAACTGCGACAGCTTGGGATAACCATAGTTGCGCGAGTCAAAATCAGGATAGCGTTTATTCAGCAAATTTCCGACTGCGCCGAGGAATGCCCAGCCGTCATCGTCTGAAATGTCTTTGACGATGGCTTCCATTGCCCGCGTGACCTGTAAAAAGGCTTGCCATAGAAGATTTTCTGCCCTGTTTTTCTGCAGCCGGCCGTTCGGCGGGGGCCTTCTGCGCATCCTCCGTACTGGAAGCAAGGACCTCGAGGTATTTAAATTTTTCACACGCCGCAATGAACGGAGAAGAGTCTTCTGTTCCCCCATACCGACTACGAACATACCTGCTTCCCGCAAGCGCGCCGCCAGCCGGGTGAAATCGCTGTCCGACGAGACGATACAGAAGCCGTCCACATTGCCCGAATAGAGAATATCCATCGCGTCGATAATGAGCGCCGAATCGGTCGCGTTTTTCCATAGTATAGCTGTATTGCTGAATCGGGGCGATCGAATAATTCAGTAAGACCTTTTTTCCATGCGGCGTTCTGCGGCGTTGTCCAGTCCCCATAAATACGTTTATACGTAGGGATTCCATAGTTGGATATCTCATCAAAAAATAAAAGAGATATATTTATCGGAAACGTTATCCGCGTCGATTAATACTGCAATCCTTTTATCATTTTCATTTTCCATAAACTTCTTCTTTCCTGACGATTGAAATAATATAACCCTATTATAACACAAAGGGGCGCGGCTATGCGCATTTCGTTTACTAAAAAGCGTCCCTTTTTGTATAATGGAAAGAGTTTTGACAGGCCACAAGGAGGCAATTTTGAAATTATTGATGGGGAACGAAGCAATCGCGCTCGGCGCGATCCGTGCGGGGGTCAATCTTGTGCGGATATCCGGGCACGCCTTCTACGGAAGTGCTGGAAACGGTTGCGGAAACATAATCCGGGGGATATCCATGGTGGGCGTCCAACGAAAAAGGCGGCGGTGGAGGTTGGCGGGGCGCCAGCTTCACAGGCGCGCGCGTATTGGTGACGATGAAGCAGATGGGGCTCACCGTGGCCGCGGATCCGCTGATGTGCCTTTCCTATCTTGGCGTGAAGGGAGGCCTCGTCGTACTTGCCGCGGATGATCCGGGGCCGATTTCTTCGCAGACAGAGCAGGATACGCGGCATTTTTTGCCAAATTCGCCAACTGCCCGTGCTCGATCCGTCCACGCCCGAGAGGCGTACCGGATGGTGCAGGAAGCATTCGGCCTCTCGAGCGGTGGGGTCTGCCGGTGATCCTGCGTCCGACAACGCGCATTTGCCACGCGTCCGCTTCGATCGAAGCGGAACCGCGCAGGGGAAAAACATGAATATCCGGGTTTTGAAAAAGGATCCGCGCTGGGTCATTTTCCCAGCCTGTCCCTGAAAAACCACGGGAAAACGCAAACAAAGGAGATTGGGAAAGAGTTCTCACACAGTGCCTTCAACGACACGGAAGGAACGGCAGCATCGGCATTGTGGCGTCTGGCGCGGCCTATACCTATGCGAAGGAAGCGGTGAAAGAATTAGGGGCAAACGTAACGCTTGTAAAAATCGGCACGCCGTATCCTTTCCCGGAAGACTTCGCCTTGGAATTCATGAAGGACCTCGATAAAGTGTTGGTAATCGAGGAGCTTGATGCGGTCATCGAACGCAGCCTGACGGACATTTTGGGGAAGCATAAAATAAGGCTCGATATCTATGGAAAAGAAACGGGGAATCTTCCCGCAGCGGGCGAGTATACGCATGAGATTGTGCGCAGCGCGATCGCGGGATTCCTCGGCGGCGCGGTAAAGGAGACAGCGGCCAGCACTCCGCCGGCTCTGCCTGCCCGCCCGCCGGTGCTGTGCGCAGGATGCCCTCACAGAGCGTCCTTTATGCGGTAAAAACGGCAATGAAGGGTATGGAGGCGGTGTTTACGGGCGATATCGGCTGTGCCACACGCTTGGAAACGCGAAGCCGCTCGACATGGTAGACACCTGCCTGTGCATGGGCGCGGGAGTCACTGTGGCGCAGGGGCTTTACCACATGGAGCCGGATAAATATTTTGCCTTTATCGGGGATTCGACCTTTTTTCCATACGGGCATCCCGGGCGTCGTGAACGCGGCCTATAACCAGGCGAAAATCACGGTGGTGGTACTCGACAACAGTACGACGGCGATGACCGGGCAGCAGCCCCATCCGGGAACGGGAAGGACGATGATGGGGACGGAATCGCCCCAAATCGACATAGAGGCGATCCTTCGCGCGAGTGGCGCAGGGTGGGTAAAGACCGTCAATCCATTCAATTTTAATGCGGCGGTTGCTGCGGCAAAAAAGAGGCGGGAGTTTGACGGCGTATCGGCGGTCATTTACCGGGCGCCGTGCATTGCCCCCCAGCAAACCGGAAGCGGTTTATGAAATCAATAAAAGCTGCATCGGCTGTAAAAAATGTATCCGGGAGATCGGCTGCCCGGCTATTTCCGTGAAGGACGGCGCGGTGGGAATCGAGCCTTCCTGTGTTACGGCTGCGGCCTGTGCACCTATGTATGTCCGGCTGCGGCAATCGTGGAGTGCAGGAATGAAACATGATATTTTGATCGCCGGGCGTCGGCGGGCAGGGGACGGTCCTGCCTCGAAGCTGATCGCGCAGGCGGCCATGGAGGAAGGACAGTTTGTGCGTACCTCCGAAACGATCGGTATGGCCCAGCGGGGCGGCTGTGTGGTCAGCCATGTGCGTATCGGCGCCAAGGATGAAGGCAGCGTGATTCCCCTGAACGGCGCGGACCTGCTGCTAGGTTTCGAACCCGCGGAGGCGGCGCTTGGCGCGCGCCTGCGTAAAGGGCGGAAAGGCAGTCGTCAACACGGCGCGGTCATTCTGGTAACGGCTTCCCTTTCCGGCGCAAGCCTATGAAACGGAAGAAATTTTTGAATACTTAAAACATGGGGCGCAGGTGTGGATGCTCGATGCGACGGGCATCGCGGAAGCGTGTGGCAACGCAAAAGCGGCAAATATGGTGATGCGGCGCGGGGATCGGCGTGGGAGCGATCGGCAGCCTGGAATGTATGGAAGAATTGCTCGGGCCGAGGCCCCCGAAGCTGCTGCCGGTTAATCCGAAAGGCGCTGCGCGCAGGATGCGATTATGTACGCGGGGCAGGAGGAGAGAAAGAGTGACGGAGACACAATACAGGTTGTTTTGAAACAGCTTAGGAACGCGTACGAAAACAGCGCGTTTTATAGGACAGAAATTTACGGACTGCGGGCTTTTACCGGAGGATATCAAGTCGCCGGAGGATATTAAAAAATTCCGTTTACAGATAAAACAGACCTTCGGAAGGCTTATCCGCTGGGGCTTCAGGCCGTACCGGACGAACAGATCGTGCGGATCCATTCCACCTCGGGTACGACGGGAGATCCGGTCATCATCCCGTATACGGCGCAGGATGGGCGGATTGGTGCGAAATGTTCAAGCGCTGCTATGAGATCGCCGGGGTGACCGCGGCCGACCGGGTGCAGATCACGCCGGGGTTTGGCCTGTGGACGGCCGGCATCGGGTTCCAGGACAGGTTGCGAGGCGCTGGGGCGATGGCGGTGCCTATGGGTCCGGGCAATACGGAAAAGCAACTCAAAATGATGGTGGATATGAAGAGCACGGTGCTGTGCGCCACCTCCTCCTATGCCCTGCTGCTTGCCGAGCAGGCACAGGAACGGGGACTTTTGGAAAGCCTGGCGCTGAAAAAAGGAATTATCGGTTCTGAACGTTGGGGCGACAAAATGCGCAAACGCATCCGCGAAGGCCTGGATATCGAGCTTTTTCGATATTTACGGGCTGACGAGATTTACGGGCCGGGAATTTCCATTGACTGCGGGCAGCATTCAGGTCTCCATTATTTCGACGATTTCCTGTATTTGAGATTATCGACCCGGAGACGGGAGAGAATGTGCCGATGGAGCATATGAAATCGCCATCACGACGCTCCGCAAGGAGGGGTGGGTGCGCCGCTGCTGCGTTACCGCACGCACGATATGTCCCGCTTCCGCTCCCGGGAAAATGCGCCTGTGGAGGACGTATCCGCGCCACGACCGATTCTTGGGCGTACGGATGATGTGGTCAAGGTGAAGGGGTCAACATTCACCCAAGCCAGATCGATATCCTGCTGAAGGGCGTGGAAGGCGTGAGCAGCGAATACATGGTATCTCTTACCAAAAAGAAGGAAGCAAGGATAAAATGATCCTGCGGTTTGAAGCGGAGGAGGGCGCGGACCTGCGCGGCCTCGAGCAGCTTGTCGGCCATGCGTTCAAACAAAGGATCGGCATCCGTATCAATGTGGAAACCGTGCCCTTGCGCCTCCCGCGCAGCGAGAAAGACCAAGCGGATCCATGATCTGCGGTATCCAGTGAGCAAGGGCCGTCCGGGAAGGGCGGCCTTGCTTTTATTCTGGAAAATACGCGGATTCCGTTTCGCAAAAGGCGGGCGCGGACGGATGAACGGGGCAGCGGCTTTTTTGTTTGCGTTTCCGCGCAGGGTGACGTAGAATGAAAAGTCCTCATTAAAATTTATATGGAGGGCCTTGTTATGGGAAGAAAGCGGTTATTCTGGTAGATATGCTGAACGACTTTGTGACGGGCGCGCTCACATGCGACCGGGCAAAGGCAATCATGCCTGGCTCGAAAAACTGGTAAAGGCGGCGCGGGAAAAGGGAGTATATGTGATTTACGCGAACGACGCGCATATCAAAGGGGTCGACCGTGAGCTTCAATTATGGGGCGACCATGCGATTATCGGCACAGGAGGCGCGGAAGTGATCCCGGAGCTTACGCCGCAGGAAGGAGATTTTGTGGTCCCGAAACGCAGGTACAGTGGGTTTTTCCAGACGGACCTGCACCTTCTCCTCACTGAAACTGGGCGTGGATACGGTCATCATGACGGGCCTGCACGCGCATATGTGCGTGCGGCACACGGCGGCGGATGCGTATTACTGGGGTATGGGATCATCGTGCCCACAGATGCGACAGATTCCTTTACCAAAGAGGATTATGAATACGGCATCCGGTATTTGAAAGATATTTACGGCGCGCAGCTCACGACGGTGGACGAGCTCGTGGAAACATTCTGACCGAAGCATGGCAGCCGTCCTTCCTGCGGAAGGACGGTTTTTTTGAATAAGCAGACAGAAAAAAAGAATTTTTGACACTGGAAGGAAGAGGATATCTCAAAATAGGTGCAGCACATTGTCATGTGCGTGGAAATGGGGTAAAATAGAACTAATATTGGAGGGTGCGTGAAATGAAACGTTATATCATTGCCCTTGACCAGGGGACGACCAGTTCCCGGTGTATCATCTTCGATCAGGATTGCAACATCATGTGTGAAGCAGCGTGAATTTACGCAGTATTTCCCTGCAGGATGGATGGGTGGAACACGACCCGGTGGAGATCGTGTCGTCCCAGGCTCGGCGTGCTCGGAGGCGGTGGATACGGCGGGGATCTTTTTGGACGAAGTGACCGGGATCGGCATTACCAACCAGCGGGAACGACGATCGTATGGGAAAAGGCGACAGGAAGCCCGTCTATAACGCTATTGTGTGGCAGTGCAGGCGTACAGCCGCCATTTGCGAACAGCTGAAGCGGGACGGCATGGCGGATTATATCATGGAAACGACGGGCCTTCTGATCGATGCCTATTTTTCCGCGACTAAGATAAAGTGGATATTAGATCATGTGGACGGCGCACGGGGCGTGCGGAAAAAGGAAACTTCTGTTCGGCACGGTGGATACGTGGCTGCTGTGGAACCTGACCAGGGAAGGCCCATGTGACGGATTACACCAATGCGTCGCGCACCATGATGTTCAATATCCGCAGCCTTAAGTGGGACGAAACCATTTTAAAAGCGCTCGGTATCCGCGCCAAATGCTGCCCGAGGTAAAAGCTCAAGCGAACTGTACGGTTATGCGGAGGTCTACAGGAAGAAAAATTCCCGTTGCAGGCATCGCAGGCGACCAGCAGTCCCGCTTTGTTCGGGCAGGCGTGTTTTGGCGCGGGACAGGCTAAGAATACTTACGGGACAGGCTGCTTTATGCTGATGAACACAGGGGGAAAAAGCTGTGCCGCAGCAAAACGGCCTGCTGACGACTATTGCGGCAACGCCCAAAGGGAACGGTGCATTATGCGATCGAGGGCGCGTATTCATGGGCGGCGCGGTAATCCAGTGGCTGCGATGAAATGCGGCTCATCCGGGCGACGACGCCGACAGCGAATATTTTGCTCGAAAGTGCCGGATAACGGCAGGGGTGTATCTTGTGCCTGCGTTTACGGACGATGGCGCGCGCCCTACTGGGATATGCGCGGGGAACGATCATCGAAGAAAGCCTTACGCGCGGGGCGACGGCGGAGCATATCATCCGTGCGGCGCGAATCCATCGCCTACCAAGACAAAGGACGTGCTTGACGCCATGCAGGCGGATACGAAAATAAAAAGCTCGGCAGGCTGAAGGTGGACGGTGGAGCTTCCGCGAACAATTTCCTTATGCAGTTCCAGGCAGACATCACCGAAACTCCGGTCATGCGTCCCCAGGTACGTGAGACGACGGCGCTTGGCGCGGCCTATCTTGCAGGGCTTGCGACGGGCGTATGGGAGGACACTGTGGAAATTTCCGGGAAGTGGACGCTTGACAAGCGGTTTGATCCGGCCATGCCCGCGGAAAAACAGGAGCGGCTGACAAAAGCACTGGTATAAGGCGGTGTCCCGCGCAAAGGACTGGCAGGATACGTGAAATATCCAATTTAACCGGGCACGGGCGAAGTCGGATTGTGATAGCCAGCGGTTCTTTTCCTGCCCGGAGAGTAGAAAAAGAATTCCATCAATATCAAATGAATGAGCGCCCTGAGGACCGGGCCAGGCAAGCGGCAGGGGGGGAGGAACACCAGGCGGGCTTTTGAGGCGAAGCCCTGAATCTTCTATGAAAGGAAGGTTTTATGCAATATTATGACGTTATCATCGGCGGCGGCATTACCGGCTGCGCCGCTGCATATGAGTTTTCAAAATATGATTTTAAAAACGGCGCTTCTGGAAAGGAAAACGACGTGGCATGCGGCAGTACGAAGGCCAATAGCGCGATCATCCACGCGGGCTACGATCCCGAGCCGGGGACGCTGATGGCGAAATACAACGTACGCGGCAACGCCTGGCTCACCGGTTGGCAAAAAAGCTGGATATCCCCTTCCGTGAGACGGGTTCGCAGTACTTGCCTTTTCGGACGAGGGAAGTACGCGAGGTGCGTAAGCTTTATGAAAACGGCGTGGCCAACGGCGTACCAGTGGAGATCATTTCCGGGAAGGAGGGTCCGGCGGGGAGGCCGAACATTTCAACCAGGTGCGGTGTGCGTGGGGCGCCCACGGGGCGGTCATCAGTCCGTGGGAATTTGCGGCGGCCGCCCTGATCGAAACGGCTGTCACAAACGGTGTGGACTGCTATCTTTCGAGCGGCGTGAAGCGCCTGAGCGGTAGGACGGCATGTTTAAATAACCGCAGGCAACCATGAAAAAATACCGCGCGAACTATATTGTCAACGCCGCCGGATTATATGCGGACAAGGTTTATGAAATGGCGGGCAGCTCAGGCCTCCGTATTACGCCCGTACGCGGGGAATATTTCCTCTTCGATAAGACCATGGGCGGCATCGTTTCCACGGTGGTGTTCCAGTGCCCGACCAAGCTGGGAAAGGGCGTGGTCGTTGCGCCCACGGTGCACGGAACCTATACGCCGGGCCGACAGCAAAAACAGCGGAGGCCCGCGACGATACTGCGACCCATATGGACGAGCTGGAATATGTCCGGCAGATGGCGGTGAAATCCGTGCCGACGATCGATTTTTCGCAGAACATCCGGAACTTTGCGGGCCTGCGAGCCGTGGCGGGAGACGATTTTGTGGTCGGGGAGTCGGAGATTCCCAACTTTATCAACGCCGCGGGGATCAAATCGCCCGGGCTTTCTTCCGCACCCGCAATCGCGGAAGACCTTGTGCGGATATTGGAAGAAGGCTGCGGTCTCGCCCTGCACAGGAAGCCGGGTTCGGAACGCCGGGTGCTGCGCAATGAATGAAATGTCCTTTGAAGAGCAGGACGCGCTGATCCGGAAAATCCTGCCCTATGGGCGTGTGGTGTGCCGCTGTCAGACGATCACGGAAGGGAGATCGTGGATATCCTGAAAAGGCCGGTCGCGCCGCACCATCGACGGCATTAAGCGGCGGTGCCGCGGCAGGTATGGGCAGGTGTCAAGGCGGGTTTGTGAGCCGCGTATCCGCGATATCATGGCACGGACGCTCGGTCCCCCATGAGAGACATCTTGCAGGATACCGAAGGAAGCTATATCGTGACCGGGGAGACAAAGAGGACTGACGGCGCGCATATGCGGAAGGTTCGGAAGTGCGGCAGGGATTTGGCGATAATGGAGGGATTTTATCCTATGAAATATGATGTAGCGGTGATCGGTGCGGGTCCCGGCGGCAGCGGCAGGCCAGGAACGCGAGGTTTTGAAACGCGATTTTGAGGCGGGCGGGATTCTCAACCAGTGTATCCATAATGGGTTCGGCTTGCACTATTTTAAGGAGGCTGACCGGACCGGAATATGCGGAACAGGTTTATAGACGAACTCCGCAAGACGGATATAGCTGAAGCTCAATACGATGGTGCTCGGTCTTTCACAGGCAAGCACATCGTACGGTTAACCCGCAGGAGGTGTGCTCGGAATCGATGCGGGCGCAGTCGTTTTTGGCAATGGGCTGAGGCGCCCGCGCGGCTCGCTCAGGAGTTCCGGGACGCGCCGGCAGAATTTTACGGCACAGCGCTATGTTAACATGGAAGGCTGTATGGTAGGCAAAAAAGGTGTTGATTCTCGGGTCCGGGCGACATTGGGCTTATTATGGCCCGGCGCATGGTGCTCGAAGGCGCGCAGGTGGCGGCGTGCGTTGAGCTGATGCCTTATTCGGCAGGACTCCGGCGCAATATCGTGCAGTGCCTCGATGATTTCCGATATACCGCTGTACCTTTCCAGCACAGTCACGGAGATCAGAGAAAACACCGTGTGGAAAGCGTGGGTGATCTCACGGGTGAATGGGACAGGAAACCGATTCAGGGGACGGAAAGGAGTCGAAGTGCGATACGGTCCTGCTTTCGGTCAGCCTGATCCAAAACGAAACTTTCAAAAAATGCGGACGTAGAGATGGATATGCGCACAAAAGAGACCCCGTCGTCTATGAAAACATGGAACGAGCATACCGGGTATTTTGCGTGCGGCAATGTGGCGCAGGTACATGACTGTAGATTTTGTGACGATGGAAAAGCATACGGGCGGGCAGGGCGGCCATGATATGCGGCACGCACGGCGAAAAAGAAGCGCCCTGTTTTGAAGCTGTACGCGAGCCGGGGGCGAATTATATCCTGCCGCAGCGCGCGCGCATGGATCATATCGACCAATTTCTCGATGTGTTTTCCGCGAATGACATCTATAAGGATATCAGCATCGTAGTCAAATCGAGACGGCGGCGAAATTGCGCGCTTCAGGCGCGATTATGCGGTGCCTGGGGAAATGGGAAAATCCGTATTCCCCCAAGCTGCTGACAGGGAGATGAAATCGAGGTTTCTCTGAAAGGAGGCGAACAGGAATGAAGGAATTCACCTGTATTGTATGCCCAAAGGGATGCCGCATCTTTGTAGACGGGGACAGAAAATTTACGGGCGCGGGATGCAGGCGGGGGAATCCGCTATGTGGAATCGAGATGGAGAACCCCACGCGCATGATTACTACGGTAAGAATCCGCGGCGGGAGCTCCCCGGCTGCCCGTTAAGACGAAGGCGCGCCCATTCAAAAGATGATGCTGCTGCGGGCAGTCCGCGCTTTTAAACGATGTAACGGTGGAAGCGCCTGTCAGGTGCGGCGACGTGATCTTGAAAAACATACTTGATACGGGCGTAGATTTCGTGGCGACAAAGTCCGTGTGTTGAAGAAACCGCGGACCGGGATCTGGGTTGGCCCGCATGGGAACGGCCCGGTGCGGGGCGGATGGAAAGAATGAGGTGAGGGAAATGGCATGCTTAAGTGAAGAATTGACTTTCTATCGGCGGACGGAAAGAGCGGGGTGTTTGCGCGTATATGGAGGCCGGATCATGCGCAGCCGAAATTTATCCTGCAAATTTGCCACGGGATGTGCGAATACATCGACCGTTATGCGGAATTCGCGGAATATCGTGGAACGCGGCGGCGTCGTATGCGAAACGACCACCTCGGCCATGGATTCGCCAAACAGCGCAATAAGGCAAGCTCTTACGGTTATTTTGCCGATAAAAACGGTGAAAAACTGGTGATGGAGGACGTGCATTCCCTGACCGTATTGATACGCAGGCGCTATCCGGTATTCCTTTTATACTGATGGGACACAACATGGGCAGCATGGTGGCGCGCAGCTATATGACGAAGTACGGCAGCGAGCCACCATGCGCGGTATTTGCTCTGGGAACGTCGGGCGCGAACGGAGGCTGACAGGCCTCATCCGCTTCCTTGCGAACGCAGGCATGCTGGCCGTGCGAAAAGCCCGCCACCCTTTTCGCATCTCGCATTTTCCAAATATAACGACAGGTATGGGGACGTACGTTCAAAACGACTGGATCACGCGCGACCGGAGCGCGTCCGGTCGGTATAACGCGGACCCGCAGTGCACTTTCTTGTTTACCGACCGCGCAGCCTATGACTTTGCCAACCTTGTCGACGACGTATCAGGGGAATACAGTGGGCCGGACGCATGCCGAAGATAGACCCTGTCTGCTTGTGTCCGGCAGTATGGACTTGATGGGGAAACTATGGGAGAGGGGCGTAAAAAAGAGGTGTTTGGCTGGATGAAAAGAGGCGGGGCTTCCCGTAGAGATGAAGCTTTACGAGGGAGCACGGCACAGGCTTTGAACAGGAAACGAACCGGGAAGAAGTATTTGCCGACCTGTTCACATGGATACAAAAACACATTTGAGCGTCCGTTTGTTCTGAAAAATGTGAGATATTTTGTCGAGTTTTTCGTAGCTTATTGATAACAGGAAAACAGGAGGGACATTCCATGAAGAACGATAAAGATTCGGAAAAAGCTGACCGATGCGGAACTTGGTGATGAAGCGGCAGGCGGAATAATAGCGGAACAGTTGCGGAACTCCCCATGTCGAAGCTCGGCGGGCCGCTTCGGGCGGTATGTGACGCGCAAGAAGCAGCCTCGCCCGCGACAGAGGAATTTATCAAACGGGTTGGCGTGGAAACGGCCGGTACGGACGGCAGAAATAATGGCAGCAGCAGAAACAGTATATGCAAAAATGATGAAAAGCAGGCGCCCGCGCGCTTGCGATATGATCCAAAGCTTTTCTTTATGGTAGGTTGAAGGAAACTGTAAACATGCTATAATGACATTTAATTGCGGAAGAATACGCGCGTGAGCGCGCGAACGCCGGCAAGGGGGTTTATGATGGAAGGATTTAAAGCTGGAATTCTCGACATACTGGAAGACAACCCAAGACGACGGCAGACGAAATGGCACTTATGCTGAATGTGGACGCCGCTACAATAGAAAAAACGGTGAAAAGAGCTTGAGGACGAAAAGGCCATCATCAAATACAGCGCGCTTGTAAACCACGACGTAGTAGATGGGGATGCGGGCGCGGAAGGCGCGCTGATCGAGTGGAGATCACGCCGCAGCGCGGTACGGCTACGACGATATGGCAAAACGTATCTACCGCTTTGAGGAGGTGCGCGCGGTCTACCCGATGGCGGGTACGTACGATTTGTGCGTGCGTATCAAGAGCCGCAGCATGAAAGATATTTCAAGTTCGTATTTGAAAAAGCTTTCGGTCATCGACGGGGTCTAAAAGACGGTCACCGTATTCATTATGCGCAAATATAAGGAACAGGGCGTGATTCTCGTGGGCGATGAAACGGATGAAAGATTGGTGGTCACCCGTGAAAGTTTTTTGCGAAAACAGTGGAAGAGATGCCGCCTTCCGGAATACGGAAGTTCTTCGATATTGCGAGTGAAATGAAGGACATTATTTCCCTTTCCGTGGGCGAGCCTGATTTTGTAACGCCGTGGAACGTCCGGAAGCGACCATTGCATCGGTGAGCGCGGTTATACGCATTGCCACGTCAACCACGGCAACCCGGCGCTGCGCAGGCTGATTGCGCGTTACCTGCGCGAGCGTTACGGTACAAACTATGACTGGAAAAACACAGACAATTGTGACGGTGGGCGCCAGTGAGGCGCTGGACCTTGCTTTTCGTGCGGTCATCGAGCCCGGCGACGGGTCGTGCCTGCGCGCCGTCCCCATGTTTCGTATATGCCGGGGTCGCCTTTGCGGGCAGGGTGGCGGTGCCCATCGGAAACAAAGGAATGCGACGGTTTTACGGTTACAGCCCCAGGCGCTTGAAGCGGCGGTCACGCCGAAAACAAAAGCGATCATCCTGCCGTATCCAAACACCCGACGGGCGCGGTTATGACGAAAGAACAGCTTGCGGCCATCGTACCGGTAATCGAGGAAGCGATCTGTTTGTAATTTCGGATGAAATCTATTCTGAGCTCACCTACGGCGGACAGCATTGCTTCTATCGCTTCGTTTGCGGAGATGTATCCGCGTACGGTGGTCATTAACAGGTTTTCAAGGCGTTTGCCATGACCTTCCGGCTCGGCTATGCGGCCGGGTCCGAGGAGATGATCGCCGCCATGGTCAAAATCCGCAATATTTTATGCTGTGTGCGCCTACGGCCAGCCAGCACGCGGGCGAAAAGGGAAGCGCTCAGGCACGAACTAGATACGGATTTTGCGCAGGTAAATAAAATGGTGTCGGACTATAACCGCCGCCGGACTTTTGTTTACAATGCCTTCAAAAAATGGGGCTTTCCTGCTTTGAACCCCGCCGTTGCGTTTTACGTATTTCCGAACATCTCGGGAATGGGAATGACGTCTGAGGAATTTTGCCATAAAGCTGATTCATGAAGCATGTGGCGTGCGTGCCGGGAACGGCGTTTGGTGCGGCGGGCGAGGGCTTCATGCGCTGTTCGTATGCGTCGTCCATGGACAACCTGAAGGAAGCGCTGAGAAAGAATCGCGGAGTTTGTAGACGAATGCAGAAAATAAAACTATTGGCACTGGATATAGACGGAACACTGATCGCGGACATGGGGATGAAACGTCGCGCCCCGGGATATGGAGGCGATCGAGCGTGCGCGCAGCGGGAGTTTTTGTAACAATCGCAACGGGGCGCATCCTCGAAACGGCCAAGCGGTGGATCCACGCGCTCGGGATCGATATTCCCGTCATCATATGCAACAGGGCGGATATACGCGACGAGGAAAAGTCATGGTTCCGCGACAGTATACCAAAGAGGCGACGCGGGATATTATGTCCGCATACCGTGGGACGGGGCAGAAGCGGTATATCTTCAGCGACAACAAGATCTATTGCACACGGGACGATTATTATCAGGTTCTGTTCGACAAGTATGGCAGCAGGGAAAGCGGCGGTGTTTCCCGTAGTCATCAAAGGATACGGAGGAAGAAATGTACCGGGAGATGTGCGGATGCGGAGAAGGTGCTTGTTTGGTCTCCCGTTATCGAACTTGAACCGGGCTTGCGGGAAATAGCCCGAACTTTCGCGGGAAATATAACGTTGTACGCGGCGAGGAACGCAATGTGGATTCAACAACTCGGCGTCTCCTAAGGGCTCGGGCCTCAAAAACTGGCGGAGCCTCGGCGTGCCGATGGGTGCGTAATGGCCATCGGCGACGGCGGCAACGATGCAGAGATGCTTCGCGCGGCGGGCGTGGGCGTTGCGATGGAAAGAAAAACGCGATGGAAAGGCGCGGGCAGCGGCGGACTATATTACGGCGGATGTGAGGAAATGTGGCGTTGCGCAGGCTATCGACCGTGTTTGGAAAATAAGGAAACTAAAAAGCGTTCTGTAAAGACGGCAATAAAACGGCATAGAGTTATTTGGAAACGGCGCGGCTTCGGCTATGCCGTTTCTCGGGTTGCGAGGCCCGGGGACGCGGGAGTATTCCAGCAAGATCACAGCAAATATCAATCTGCCGCTCCTTATGCCCGTTTGGCTTGTAGGGGCGTGAACATACACCGCCTCTGCGCCGTTGAGCACAGCAGGAGTCAGCCCGTCCCAGCTGAAGCTTGTTTCGAAAGCACAAGTTTTCAAAAAATTCTTCAATTTAAACGTGGGGCGGATTTTTTGGAAATGCCAGAATATTCAAAAAGAAAACGCCAGGAGTGCTCACTTACCCATAGCGTATATAGAACGCAGGAATATAACTATATTTTGTAATCCCTGACATTTTCGGGTTTCCTCCAGGCTGCATATTTTACGGTCTCTTCCGTTTCCTGCCTCAAGCAGTATCATAATACCAACACTTATATTTCAGCATATTTTGTTGCCTGCAATGCCTCGATCTGCTTTTCCACTTCTTCTAAACGGGCATGGAACATTTCCGGCGCTTATGGAGAGAGCTATCACCCTCTTGGCACCAGATCAAAAATTCCTGGTAATTGCTTTTTATCGACATACCCGAAGATTTCAGGCATTCAATCACCTTAAGCGTATCAATCTCTTTATCGGAAAAGACACGAATACCGCCGTTGCTTCGCTCCATATGTGAAACATACCTTCGCGGTCATAGTATCGCAAAGTAGATATAGCAATTCCGGTAGCGTTTGCTACTTCGCCGATTGAATAGTACATAACATTCTCCTGAAAATTTTTAAAAATACCTCTTGACCCTAAACCTAACTTTAGCTTCTATAATGATACTACACCTGAAAAAACGGGTTTGTCAATCTAAGCTCAATTTGATTAAACAAGGAAAGGAAAATTTGTAATGAACATGAACTTCAATTTTAACAACCCTACAAATCTTTATTTCGGCACGGGAATGCTAAATGAATTGGGAACGCTCCCAATGCCCGGAAAGAAAACAATGGTGCTGATTTCTAACGGAAAATCCACGAAAGCGAACGGTTATCTTGACCGTACGCTGGAGCAGCAAAAGGCAGGGTAGAAACAGCGCTGTTTGACAAAATTATGGAAAACCCTGTAAAGAAGTTATTATGGAAGGTGCCGCGTTTGCGAGAGGAACCAACTTCGCGATTTCATTGTTGCGCTTGGAGGCGGCGCAGTAATCGACTCATCTGCGGCAATTGCAGCAATGGCTACGAACGAAGAGATTTATGGGATTATGTATTCGGTGGAACAGGGAAAGGCAAGCCGCTTGGCGAAAGGACTTCCGATTGTTGCGATTGCAACCACTTCCGGTACCGGTTTGAACGGATTCGGGGTTATTTCAAATCTGGAAACGAAAGAAGTGGGTTCGGCAACCTGGGGCTTACCCCAGTATTGGCGATTGTTGATCCGGGACTCATGACGACTGTACCTGCTAAATATACGGCTTATCAGGGATTTGACGCTGTTTCTAATACCGAAGTTATGATGTCGAAGGGCGTGAATATTTTGAGCGAAGCAATTGCCCTGTCTGCGATTGAAAATATAGCAAAATACCTGCCCGCGCTGTAAAGGATGGAAAAGGACATTGAAGCAAGGAGAACATGTTGCTTATGGTAGCACTATGGCGGGTGTTACGATGCAGCTTACCTCTACCACGGCACAGCACAGCATGGAACATTCTATGAGCGCGTATCATCATAATCTTCCGCACGGTGCCGGCCTGATTATGATTTCAAAAGCCTTCGCTGAATTTTTTATCGAAAGACACGCCTGCGACGGGCAGTTTATTAAAATGAGCGCGGGCTATGGGATTGGAAAATGCAGCTAAGCCGGAGGACTTTATTACGGCCCTTATGAAATTACAGGAAGAGTGCGGCGTATCCGGCGAAAATGAGCAGCTTTGGATTTTGCGCCAGATGAAGCCATGACACTGGCGAAAGGCGCGCGGTTCATGCAAGGAGGACTGTTTGCGGCAAATCCCTAATGAAATGACAGACGAGGATTGCGCCGGAATTTTAAAAATCTTATCGCTAATAAAGTCGGACGATCGCAGGTAAAACCTGATGAGGAGGAAGAAATGCGTAAACTGCAGCCGTTTTGTACATTCTTGCTTTCTTTAGGGCTTTCCGCTTGCGCCGCCGCAAGGCGGAAAACAGTGTATTCGAGCCAGGCAGGGCAAGCCGGAACATCTTTATCGACTGAAATGATTGCCGAAACAGACGAAATACCACAGGCAAATCATTTTAACTTTGAAACAAAACGGTAACTTTGAACAGTGGTTATGAAATGCCGGTTTATGGATTGGCACCTACAGCCTTTTGAATGAAGAATGTGTAAATTCCGTTTCGGCAGCCTTGAAAAATGGCGTTCGCCTGATTGATACCGCCTACATATGTCATAACCGAAAGCGTTGGAGGAAGCAGTTAAGTTCCGGCATTGCAAGGGAAGAAATTTTGCTTAACCACAAAACTATATCCAAACCAGTTTGAAAATGCCGAAGCTGCCATCGATGAAGCGCTGGATAAACTGGATATAGGGTTATATCGACCTCATAACTGCTTCATCACCCGGGGATAAAGACGCAGACGCCTATCATGCAATGGAAAAGGCTGTAGCAGAGGGCAAAATCCGCTCCATAGGTTTATCTAACTGGTATATTGAGGGGCTGGAAGAATTTTTACCACAAGGTCAGCGTACCCCACATTGGTACAAACGAAATACATCCTTACTATCAAGAAAATGATGTGATCCAGTATATTCAAAATTCTGGAATTGTAGTACAGGGATGGTACCCGCTTGGCGGCAGGGGACATACGCAAATTATTAAACGACCCTGTTATTGCGGAAATTGCCGCAGCGCACAGAAAAATCATCAGCGCAGGTCATTCTTCGCTGGAATTTGCAAAAATTGTGACAACAGTCATACCTGGTTCCAGGTAATCCCGATCACATCAAAGAAAATACGGGTTATTTGATTTTGAATTGACCGGCGCGGAAATGGAACAAATTAATGCTCTAAACCGAAACGAAGCACGACTGGTACTAAAGGCGCTCAAATAATTCATTCGTGGAGCATATTGGATACTTTTCACGCTCATTGTAAAGCCGTTTTCCCACGCTGCACGCCCCGAAAACGGCGTTCTGTTGCAAAACAAACGGGCGTATCGTCCTAAGCGGCGATACGCCCGTTTTTTATTACCCGGTATGGACCAGTTGTCCTGTTTCAGTTTATTGACAGGCTGCTTTATGGGGCGGCTTCCCAAATGGCTGCTTTTCGGTTTGCCTAGATAATGTTGTACATCATATCGAAATCACGTCCATGATCTTATCGTGACACTGGCCGCAGCCAGTGGAGCAATGCGTCACCTTTGCACGTCGTCAAATGCGGACGTAACATCCGTCATGTTTTTGAATTCCGCAGAGCGCTTTCGATATCCGCGAGCGTTACCTGCTTGCAGTTGCAGATTACCTTGTTTTCCATTGCCATAGAATCTTACCTCCCAATCGTTCTTCTATCCATTATATACCCTTTTTGGCAAAGAGTATGCAGGAATTTCGCCGGGAGCGGAATTTTTTACGCCGCGGAGCGGACCCGTCCGGCAGTACGGGCGTGGGAGGGCGGGCGAAGGGACCTGATCTGCGGCTTCCTTCGCCGCCTGAAGCTCCGCCGCCTGCGCCATTACATCTTCGAGAGGCGTTCCGTCGGCGGGGAGCGGAATGCCGCTGCCCCACTTCCACGACCGGCGCGGTTGCACTGTACGTCGAGGTGGTCACTTTGTATTTTTCGCCTATCGGCTGGTCGGTTTTCTTTACCGTATTTCTGGGCGTAAACCGTATACTGCTCGCCCGGCTGGCAACTAAGTTTTACCGCATACTTATCAAGGGATGAATTTGTTTTATACTGAACATCCGGCAGAGGTTCTTCGCTGTCGAGGACAGATTCAAATAAAGGGAATAATTCCTCGGTACCTGCCCGTAAAAATCAACAGTAACCTGAGAGCTTGGAATATCGCAATTTACAATCAATATGATATCGCAGTCATAAGGATTGCCGATCCTGAAATCCGGGCCGCCCGTGGAAATCGTCGCATCCATACCTTGGGAACGTAGCTCGCCATGATGGTATGCGGAACACGCCCACAATCTTCATTTCCGCCCTGAGCGCGGCGTTGTACATGGTGGATGACACCTGGCAGATTCCGCCCCCCGCTTGTTGTGTATAAGTACCGTTTTTCAATACCGGGCGCAAGCGCCCAGCCGTTTTCCACCGTCCGGTCTCCTACGGTGTCGTTGATGGAAAACGTCTCCCAGGATGGATAATCGCACCATTGAGGATATTGCTGATTTTCCAGATGTTATATTTCCTGCTTTCGGATGAACCTCTGCCGACTGCCGTTGTGGCGGACCCCATCAATACCAGCTCGCGCCCTGCCACCGGAACGGCTGTTTCCGTTTTCCCCGGCGCGGCGAAGGAACGGAGGTCCTGGTTTTCGATTTGCTTCCTGATCTGTTCCAGAAGCGCGTCCTCGTCCACACGGAAAAGGTTCGGGTTCGTTCCGCACGATCCGTCCTGAGGTTGTAAGGGGGCGTCTTCATCGGCTTCCTTTTCTACGGAATAAAAGCCTCGGGCTGATTCCAGTCGGCGCTGTCCTCAGCGATCGCCGCTTTGATCCGGGCGTCGTCAACCGTCAGCTCCATCGGGAAATTCTTTTTTCTTCACCGCCGTTTTTCATCGCGTGTGCGAGGGCGGCTTCCGCATCCATCAAACGCCCAGCTCGGAAAGGAGATGCCGGTAAGGGGTTTCGATATTTTTTACGGTATATTCCACCTGCCGGGAGGAAGTCGTCCACGACAGGCTGGAGAGCGCGTTTTCCCTCCTCGAAGGTCAGACCGCCCATGGCGATCCGGCAACAGAGGTTCCTTGGCAAATTTATCGCGGTCCGTGATACCGGAATAGACTTCAAAGGGAAGGCTGGCACGCGGTTGTAAAGCATACCGCGACCAGCAGGACGGCGGCGAATACGGAAATGAACCGGATTCCTCTTTTCGTATTGCTTTTCATAAAGATTCCCCGAATTCGCTTTTCTGCGGTTTTTGTTGTTTTGCAGAGACATCCCAAAACAGGCTGAGGGCACATCCGGCAGGAGAACATTTCCAATATCGTACGGGCATAAGCCTTCTTTGCCTCCGGGGAAGGGCGGCGGTGGCAATATTATCGCATGCCGCCTCCATATCTGTTTTGATGGGCTTCTGCATGAGCCATACAACCGGGTTGAACCAGTAAACGGCGCGCAGTATAAGCATCAGCAGGCATACGATATAGTCGCCTCGCTTAAAATGCACGAGCTCGTGGCGAACGGCGAAGTGCAGCCGGGCGGGATGGCCCAAAAAAGGGATATGGGCAGGATCAACTTGGGAAGGAAGGAAGCGGTAAGCGCGGGGAAGAAGCGGAATTCTGGACAAGCACGCGCAGCCGCCGCCTGATACCGAGCTCGCGCCGTACTTTATTTATGGTTCGCATAACATCCGCCGGCGGAAGTACGCACGAACGCCTGATCCTCCGCAGAGGGAAAGACAGCCCCGGCTGTCTTTAAGGCTACTTGCGATACCGGCAAGCCAGACGGCGAAACACGGTTTCGAGGCTTTATGGCCGGACCGGCGGGCGATGTGTGTCCCCGGCGGACAATGTAGGATCAGCCGTGCCCGGCAAATTTCCCGGATCAGCCGTGACGCTGTTCCCCATACCTGCCTCCTTTGCGTTTATGGAGACGGGAGCCTGCGCCTGTTGCCGTACCGCGGCAGGCTCTTCCCCGCGGGCGGCGGGTGCCTCCGCCGTCTCCTCTGCCTGTGCCGCGGCAGGAACCGCCTCCTGCGGGATGGTGACCAGTCCAAAACTGCTTTGGACGGTAAAGGGAATTACGAGCCGTGCGATCAGCAGGAACCATATGAAGTATTGCAGCGAGGAAAACTGTTTTTTGAAAAGGCGTTTCAAGAGAAGGATCAGCGCCATAAGGAGAGCAGAATAAACGGTGATTTCAAGCAATATCCGCAGTATGCTCATTTTGATTCCCCAAACGGTCGATCAGCGTTTTGAGTTCGGCTTGGTCCTCGTCCCGGAGTCCGCTTTCTTCGATCATGCACAGGAGCAGGTCCGGCTGCGCGAACTGACTTTCTTGAGCAGACTGCGGCTTTCCGCGCGGATGCAGTCTTCCCGCCGCACGAGCGGATAATAAAATTTATCGCGGCCCTTGGCTTCAAAGCCGACGAAGCCTTTGTCACAAAAGCTTCTTCAGGTAGGAAGCATAGGTGCAGTAGCTCCAGGCGACGGTCCCGCCCATTGCCTCGATCACGCCGGAAAGAGGCTGCGGGTCCCTGCCCCAGAGCGCATTCATAACCATCCATTCGCTGTAAGTCAAAGTTTCCGTCATTTTTCGGCCCTCCGCTGGCTCCATTCTGTTTTTGCGTAGAGAACAATCCAATGATTATAAAAGCAAGCTTATGACTATAAGTATAATCATAAAATGGAATTTTGTCAATGAAAAATAAAAATAATGTTACGAAGGCAGCGCATCGTATGTTCCTTACTGCCGTTTTGGGGAACGCAGAGGGCTGAAAACCGCTCTGCAAAAGCGGAAAATGATAAATTATCCTTTTGCCGAATTTTTTACATTGCGCACACATGGATTTTACCTTATAATTATCATGGATTGATCTTCGGATTAATATCAATTTTAAGCGGACGGCAGCGTTTTATTTGCTTCCGGACTGTTTAGAAGGCATGGAAAGCTAGGTTTAAGATGGCAGTTCAGGTTGTTCTCATTGAACCGGAAATCCCGCAGAACACGGAAATATTGCACGCACTTGCGTTGTTACGGGAGCGTGCTCCATATTTCGGGCCAATGGGCTTTTCACTCGATGAAAAGCATGTGCGCCGCGCCGGTCTTGACTATTGGAAGGACCTTACCTTATATATGTACGAAAGTGTTGAGGAGTTATACCAAAATACCCGGAGGGAGATTTTTGGTATTTTCTTCAAAGGTGCAAAAGAACTTCGATCAGGCGGCTTATTCGGAGGACTGTTTTTGGTGTTTGGCAAGGAAACGGCAGGGCTTCCTAAGGGGCTTTTGGACCGGAATGCGGCGGGCGGTCTGCATTCCAATGCAAAGCGGGCAGCGGTGCCCGAACCTTTCCAACGCGGTGTGCGTGGGGGTCTATGAAGCGCTGCGCCAGAACGGCTATTTTCATATGAAATGAAAATTTCTTATTAAACTTTATATGGATTTATGGAGTATTCTAATGCTCATCGGAGGTCTCGGGCTGTTCCTTTACGGCATGAAGTTGATGTCGGACGGCCTTGAAGCGGCGGCGGGCGATAAGCTGAGGACGGGGCTCGGTTTGATGACGAAGAACCGCTTTTCGGCGCTTAAGCGCGGGCGTAACGGCGGTTATCCAAAGCTCATCGGCGACTACGGTTATGGTCGTAGGCTTCGTGAATGCCGGGCTGATGTCGCTCACATTAGGCGATCAACGTTGGCATCGGCGCCAATATTGGTACGACGATCACCGCACAGATCGTGGCCCTCAAGGTGACGCAGTTTGCACCGATCGTCCTTTTTGCGGGCGTGGTTATCATGCTGTTTGAAAGAAACGTTCGGTACGGCGCATCGGCGAGATCATTGGAGGCCTGGTATCCTGCTTTTCGGCATGGAACTGATGTCGGAGGCGGTCGCCCGTTGCGGAGTACCAGCCTTTATCGACCCGTGCTTCCTTCCAGAATCCGTGGATCGGGCTTGGTGGCGGGGCTTGCAGTGACGGCCATTATCCAGAGCTCATCGGCGACGGGTATCATCCAGGCATTTGCCATGCAGGGGAGTCATGGGGCTCGATTCCGCGGTGTATGTGATCCCGGCTCAATATCGGGACCTGCGTCACAGCGATCCTGGCAAGCATCTCCGAACCAAGACGGCCGTTGTACGGCGGTCGCCCTGCTGTTCTTTAACATCATCGGCGCATTTATCTTTGCGGTCGCGATGCGGTTTTGCCCATTGTGGACTGGATCAAATCGTGGACGCCCGGCTCGCCTGTGAACCAGCTCGCCAACTTCCATACCTTCTTTAATGTGGTTTGCGCGTTTATCTTTATCGGCATCCCGCAGGTATTGACGAAGCTATCCTACTTCTTTGTGCGCGGCGAAGATAAACGTTTCGGGAAGGCAAGAAGCTCAAATATATCGACAAGAATGCGGACAGCGCGCCCGTCGCGGTCGGCCAGGCAATCCTCGAGGTTTCACGGATGGAACGGCTTTCCGGCGAAAACTTCAACCTTGCGATCAGGAGCCTTTGAACGGGATGAGAAATTAATCAACGAGGTCGGGGAAAATGAAAAGGTCGTCAATTACCTCAACCATGAAATCACGGATGCGCTGGCAAACGTCAGCCAGACAGGCCTTTCCTGAGGTGGATTCGCGTACGGTGACGGGTCTGCTGCACGTCATTATGGATATTGAACGCATTTCGGATATCGCCAGAACATCGCCGATATCGCGGCGATCCGTTTGGATAAAAAAAGATTAAAATGTCCAAGAAGGGCGCGGTGGAAATCCAGTTTATGGCCGATAAGATAGGCGAACGTTCGCCTGCTGCGCGAAGCGCTCAAGGAAGGCAACCTCGAAAGCGCGCAGCGCGTGATCGAGATCGAGGATGAGGTTGACCGTTATGAGGCCAAGATCAAAAAGAACCATGTCAAGCGCCTTAAAAGGGCGAGTGCAGCGCGCAGGCCAGCACGGTGTTTACGGATGTAATCACCATGTGCGAGCGCGTTGCCGACCATGTGGCGAATATCGCGGCGGTATATCTGCGCGGGGAAATGCAGTAACCGGAGGCCGCAGGCACGCCGCCCGCCCGATTACTTGGAAGGCCGCGCCGGGGCGCATGACGCGCCCGCGTCCGCGGCCTTTACTTGTTCCTCCGGGAGCGCACAGATTTATCCGGCCAGCAAGTTATGCTTGATTATTAGGGGTTATTGATTAAAATAAAGGGTATGTGAATAATCATTCAAAAAGGAGTAAAGATCATGAAAAGACGATTGAAGATATCGACGTCCAGGGCAAAAGGTGCTCGTGCGCGTGGATTTTAACGTTCCGCTGAACGAAAAATGGGGAAATTACGGACGAGACCCGGATTAGGGCGGCACTCCCGACTATCCAGTATCTTCTGGACCACGGCGCAAAGGTAATCCTGATGTCCCACCTCGGCCGCCGAAGGGAGGTAAGCCAGTTTTTCGCTCGCGCCCGTTGCGAAACGGCTTAGCGAAATTTTGAACACCAAAGTGATCTTTGCAAAAGACTGCATCGGCAAAGAGGCGCAGGACGCAGTGGATTCCATGGAAGCGGGGCAGGTCGTGCTGCTGGAGAATCTGCGCTTCCATAAGGAGAAACGGCAAACGATCCGGAGTTTGCAAAACAGCTGGCCACCTCGGCGATATTTTTGTGCTCGACGCATTCGGCACCGCGCGCACCGCGCGCATGCTTCTACGGCGGGCGTTGCGGATTACCTCCGGCAGTCGCGGGCTTTTGATCGGCAAGGAACTCTCCATCATGGGCAAGGCGCTTGAAGACCCGGCGCGTCCCTTTATCGCGATTCTTCGGGGCGCCAAAGTGTCCGGACAAAATCGGCGTGATCGAAAACCTGCTCGGAAAGGTGGACGGGGCTGATTATCGGCGGCGGCATGGCGAATACGTTTGTCAAGGCGCAGGGCTATGAAATGGGCAAATCCCTTGTGGATGACGAAAGGCTCGGCCTTGCGCGCGACCTGATGGACCAGGCAAAGAAAAAAGGCATCAAGATTATGCTCCCGTCTGATTTTTGTCGTAGCCAAGGAGTTCAAGGCGGACGCGGAAACGCAGATCGTTGCGGCGGGAAAACATCCGGCGGATGCGATGGCGTTGATATCGGACCGTCGACGCGATCATCTTCGCCAACGAAATCAAGAGCGCGAAAACGGTTATCTGAATGGGCCGATGGGCGTTGCGGAAATGCCCGCATTTTGCGAACGGCACGAAAGCCATCGCAGAAGCGCTTGCGGATTCTTCGGCGATCACCATCATCGGCGGCGGCGACAGCGCTGCGGCTGTGAAAAAGCCTTCCTCGGTTATGGCGGACAAGATGTCTCACATCTCCACGGCGGCGGCGCTCTCGAATTCCTCGAAGGAAAAGAACTGCCGGGTGCGCAGCCCTCAACGACAACAATGTATGGGGTGGCTGGTGGGTGCGTTCCATGCTTGAAAATGATTTGGTCAAAAGGACGGAGATTCTCTGTCCTTTTTCAAAAGATTACACCAAAAGGAGTTTTATACGAGAAACCGATTATTGCGGGAAACTGAAAATGAACAAAACTGCGGGCGAAGCAGTCAGCCTGATTAACGAATTAAAGCCTCGTTGCGATGCGAAAGCGGACGGTATGCCCGCCTGCGCGGCGGCCCAGGCGCTGAAAGGCTCTGGAATCGGCCCGGCGCGCAGAACCTCGATTATCACGATGCCGGCGCGTTCACGGGCGATTTCTGCGGATATGCTGCTTCTGACCTCGGCGTACAGTATGTTAATATCATCGACATTCCGAACGTCAGAATATTATGCCGAAACGGGACGAGACCGTGAACCTGAAGGTCAAGAAAGCGCTTTAGGGGTCGACTTCCATCGTATGCGTGGAGAAAAGCTGGAAGAGCGTGAAAGCGGCGTGACGGCAAGTAGTGCGTAAGCAAACGAAACTCGCCCTCCTCGGCGTGGCGGGAAAGCGACGTCCGCAAGGTGGTGATCAGGTACGAACTGATTCAGCGATCATATCGGGTAAACGGCAACGGCGGACGATGCCAACGACACCATCAAAGAGTCCCGCAGCGGTAAAAGAAGTGTTTGGCGGCGCGGCGGACGAGGTAAGAATACAGTATGGCGGCAGCATGAACCCTAAAAATGCCCGAGCCGGGAGGCGATGAGCACATCGACGGCGGGTTTCATCGGAGCGCTTCGCTGAAGGCGGAAGATTTTTCCAAGGTGGTAAATTACTAGGACGTACGCGGCGCTTTCAAGCCGCAGGCGCGTATGGGAAAATCCACCTGGATAGAAAAAAGGTGACATATATGGCATTTACAGCATTAATTATTAGTGATTGCCATTTTACGCGTCGCAGACGGGAAGGGAACGCGATTATGCGGAAGTGACGCCGAACATTAAAAAGCTGATAAGAAATACCCCGCCACGCAGCTTGGCGCAGCGGTAGTTCCGGTCGGCCTGCCTGACGGACAGATGGGAAATTCCGAGGTCGGGCACCGAATACCGCGCGGGCCGGATCGTCAACAGGAGCTTACGCGGATCACGAAGTCCATCGCTGACGGCGATTTTTTTCAGCAAGCAGGAATTCATGGACGCGGTCAAAAAAACGTAAAAAGAAAATAGCAGCGCATTGCATCTTTTATCGGCTCCCATTTCGGACGGTATATGCGCATAGCCATCAGGAGCACCTGTACGCGCTCCTCAGGCTGGCAAAGGAGAACGGGATCGGCGATTAGACGTACGTGCACTGCCTGATTGACGGCTGCGACGTTCCACCGGACAGCGGCAAAGGCTTTATCGAGCAGCCAGTTAGCACCGGAGGAGATTGGCGCGGGTAAAATCGCACCGGTCATGGGACGTTATTACGCACGGACAGGACAACTGCTGGGAACGCGTGAAGTTTGCCCATGACGCAATCGTAAAGGCGAGGGGCTCGACGCCGGGATGCGGCCTGGCGATGCAGACTCCTACGGCAGGAAAGAATACGACGAATTTAGAAACCCACGGTCATCACGGAAAACGGGGAACCGGTGGCGAAGCTCAAGGCGAACGATTCGGTGATCTTTTTCACTTTCAGGCCAGACAGGGCGCGGGAACCACGCGAGCATCACCCAGGAAGATTTACAGGCTTTGAGCATGAATATTTCCCCGGACGTATTTTGTATCCATGACGCAGTATGATAAGACATTCGAGAACATCCATGTGGCATATAGCCAGCAGGTGCTCCAAAACACGCTAGAGAATGGTTTTGGCGAAACAGGGTAAGAAAACAGTTCCGCATTGCGGAAACGGAAATATGCGCATGTTACCTTCTTTTTTAACGGCGGTGGAGCAGCCGTGAACGAAGGAGAGTGATAGTGCTCATTCCATCCCCGAAGGTCGCGGACCTACGACCTCCAGCTGGAGATGAGCGCGCCCGAGGTATGCGCAAAGGCGGTAGAACTGATTGAATCGCAGAAGTATGACGTGATGATCTCACTTGCGGAACTGCGATATGGTCGGCCATACGGGAATCTTCGAGGCGGCGGTGAAAGCTGTCCGTGCGGTGGACGAATGTAAGTAGCGTGGTGGACGCGATCCTCAAGGTGGGCGGCGAGGTGCTAATCACTGCGGATCACGGCAACGCGGAAATTATGGTCGATCTGGAGACGGGCGGACTTTCACGGCGCACAGCACCAACCGGTTCCCTGCATCCTGGTTTCGCAGAGACACCAGCTTGACAAGCTGAGGACGGGCGGTATCCTCGCGGACCTCGCGCCCACAATGCTTGACCTGATGGGACTTCCTGCAACTATAGAAATGGAAGGCAAAGCCTGCTTGAAAATAGGACAAGGCTGCTCCGGTCCTCCGGGGCAGTTTTTTATGCCTGAATTCCCAAAATTGAGATAGGAGCTTTCCGTATATAGATGACAGAGGATGGAAGAAGGAGGAACGAAATCTATCATGAAAGACAGGAAACGCCTTTGAACGGGGAAAAACCAGCTGAACAGGCAAACGGCGGGGTACAGGTCTCAAAGCCGGGAAAATTGCTGGAGCAGCTTCGCGGCATGTGAGAAACGCAAAGGACTGAGGTCCACGATGCCCGGCCGGTCATACAATGCAAAAATGCGGAATGTGACGAATACTTATATCAACGATTGAGCGGAACTGCCGTCCGACGGGGAGAATGCGCACAAAGCATTTTCCTCCCCAGGCGGCTTTTTTCTTCTCCCAAAATAATTTTTTGGATGTAGATAAAACAGGACATATATATATTATAACAGTCTTAAACGGAACCTATTCAAAAACAAGGGGGTCTTTACCATGATACAATTGATCTATGCGAAAAGCGGGCAGTGGAAACAAAAAGACTGGATCGATCTTGTAAACGCGGAGCCTGAACTCACAAAAGGAGAGATGTCGTTTTCATCGATGATGACAGCGCTACATGTACGATGTCGCGCACCAGGCACGCTTTCAGACGTAGCGACTGAATCGATTCGGGCGGACGCCCTTTTTATGGCATGTTATGCGGCATGGCATTCTGTGAATTATGATATAGAAGCGGGTATTTATCGACGCATTCCCTAAGATTGTAAAGTTGATGTGGGAAGAACCCAAGGAGCTGATTGAGATTGAAGCGCTTTCCGAGAAAAAACGGCTTCAAGGCGTCATCATCATCAGCGCGGATCCGCCAGGCGCCGGATTTCTCAAACAATACATCATCTGAGGATGCGTCTTTTGTTTCACCGGATAGCAGTAGCGCGGGTCGTTACGGAAAAAGAATTGCGTTAAGCCGTTTGGCTTAAGGCGGACAGCGGCATGTGCGGGCGGAAGGGAGCGCCCTTCCGCGGCGGATTCGTGCGCGGCTGTCCGTGCTTTTCACGTTTCCAAATGAAGTTGAGAAGAAAAGACAATGCAGGTTTTGCCACGCGCGAAAATGAATTCCATCCCCGCTACAAAGGCGGTGCTGCCCAGGGGATCGCGGCGGACGGCGGGCTGTTTGTGCCCGAATCGTTCCTGCAGATCGACCTTGAAGAAATGAAGTATGCGGCGCACGAATACGATATTCTTTGCAGCGCGCGTATTGCAGTATTTCTTTTGATATGGACGAGGCGGCCCTTGCGGAGATCACCCAGCAGGCATACGGGATGTTCGACGACTCGGGCGGGTCGTGCCCATAAAGAACTCACCTCCGTAGATTATGTGATGGAGCTTTACGCATGGACCGACGCTCGCATTTAAAGATATGGCGCTGCAAGTATTGTCGCGTTTTATCCGTAAAGCGCTCGACATATAAACAGCAGGAAACGTGCTGATCCTGACCGCGACCTCGGGGGATACTGGCAAGGCTGCACTCGAGGGCTTCGGGCGGACGTCCCGCGCACGGCGATCGAAGTGTTTTACCCGGCGGACGGCGTGGCGACGATGCAAAAGCGGCAGATGGTCACGCAGGAGGGCGGCAACGTCGCGGGTGTGCGGCGTGTGGGGAAATTTTGACGACGCGCAACGGGCGTGCAAGGCACCGTTTGCGGACAATGCCCCGAAGGCGTTTCTGAAGCTGAAAGTACATACATTCGTCTGCGAATTCGATCAATTTCGGCCGGTTGATCCCACAGGTGGCTTATTATATTTATGCCTATGCAAAGCTGGCGGCGGATGGAAGGATCGAGAACGGACAGGAGATCAGCTTTATCAGCCTACGGGCAACTTTGGCAATATACTCGCGGGGTTATTACGCAAAAACGCATGGGCTTGCCCGTGAAAAGCTGGTCTGCGCGTCCAACGGAAACAACGTGCTCACGGATTTCCAATAAAAGCGTGTATGACGCAAACCTCCTTTCACAAGACATCCGATGGATCCTGATTCAAGCAATCTTCGAGCGGTTGCTGTTCGAGGTCGCCGGACGTAACGACGCAGGTACGCGCATGGATGAACGCGCTGAAACAAAACGGCAGGCGAGATCCCGGCCGAAACGCAGGCGGGCCTCCGGGAGACGTTCTGGCGGATTTCTGCGACGAAACGGAAACGGCGCAAACGATTAAACGGTCTTCGAGACCTACGGTTGTACCCTTATTGATCCGCATACGGCGGTGGCGCGGTGCGTGGGCGAAAAAATAGGAGGCAGACGGGCGACGGTGCCCGCCGTCGTAGTTTCCACGGCAAATCCCTCATAAATTTACGCAGGATGCTTCGGGCTGCGTATCCGGGCAGGACGCCGGATGCGTTTGAGGCGGCGCGCCAGCTGTCGCAGATCACGGGAACGCAGATCCCGCCGCAGATCGCCGGCCTGCACGAAAAACCGTGGTGCTGCATCCGGACTGCGTAGAAGCGGACCGGCCCAAACGGCGGTGGAAATTTATCAGCCGGATGGGGACTAAAGCGGCGGACGGGAAAGAAACGACTAGTGGTATTCAGCCTCGGGCATCCTGACGCTAGGAACTATCTGGAGCGGTAAAAACTGCGGCGCTCCAGGACGAATAGCGATTGCTACTACTGTGTGGTGGACCTTCACGCGATCACCGCGCAGCAGGATCCGGCCACGCCCGCCGGGCGCACGCTGGACACCATGTCGATTAATTGCTTCGGAATCGATCCGAAAAAGAATGTGTTGTATATGCAGTCCCACGTAGCGCCCATGCGGAGCTTGCATGTGGCTTTTAAACTGCTTTCACTTATATGGGAGGCTTTCCGCATGACGCAGTTTAAGCCGAAAAGCGCGAAAGCGGGGGGGATACACGCAAACGCCGGACTGTTCACCTATCCGGTTTGATGGCGGCCGATATTTTGCTCTACCAGGCGGACCTTGTAAATTTGCCGGTAGACCAGAAACAGCACCTTGAGCTCACGCGCGATATCGCCATTCGTTTCAACAATATTTATGGCGACGTATTACGGTTCCGGAACCATATATTCTCAAGGCGGGGGCAAAGATCGCGAGCCTGCAGGGCCGGAAAGAAGATGTCTAAATCGGATGAGAACGAGAATGCGTTTATTTTTTCTCCGACCCGCCGGACGCGATCGCGCGGAAGCCTGGCGTGCGGTGACGGACAGCGACGGGGAAATCCGTTTCGCGGAAGAAAACCGGGGTTTCAACCTGCTCACCATTTGTTCTGGCGTGCTCACGGGGAAAGACGGTCATGAAAGCTTAAAACGGATTTTGCGGGGCAGGGCTACGGCGTATTAGCAGGGCGTGACGGACGCCGTAATTGCAGACGCTTGAGCTGCTGCAAAAGCGCTACTGGAGTGCGCGCCGACAAGGCGTTCCTTGAAAGCGTGATGACGGAAGTACGGAAAAAAGGCGGCCTGCGTGGCGCGCAAGACGCTTTCCAAGGCAGCGTAAGATCGGCTTGCGCCAAGGAAGCTGTAAAAGAGGAAGCGGCTCTTCGCCGTATGGGCGGGGAGCTTTTTTCAAGTTGGACAAATAAACGGGGGAATGTTACAATCAAAGCGGATGAGCAAACCGGATCAAATGGGCAAATAAGCGAATTACAATCAGGGAAGCGGGGCAAAAATATGCGGGCGTTTCGATCGGCACGGTTTCCCGTTTCCTTAATAACAGCGGTTATAAGCTGGCGCGATGCGCGGAGAAAGTCGAAAGATGCGGTCACAGCTGAATTACCTTTCCCCAACAGCGCGGCGCGCAGCATGATTAAACGTAAATCGAATATCGTGGGAATTACGTGCCGGAAATCAACAATCCTTTCCTGGCCGACCTGGTGGTAAAGCTGAGGACCGGCTCACAAAAATAATTATTCCATGATGCTGTGCAACACGAAATTCAGCCGGGAGAAAAATTGCCAATTTTGTGGACGACCTTATCATGCGCAATGCCGAGGGCCTGATCCTTGTTTCCATCAACGTCAAGGAAAAAAAAGTAATCCAGAAAATGGGCGAATATATGCGTACGATCAGCATAGGCGATAATGCCGCATATTTTGACTGTATTAAATTGACTGATTGCTGAAGCGGGCGGGCCTGCAGCCTTTACGCAGTACCTGATCGATATGGGGCACCGTAAAATTGCGTTTTGTCGGCTTCCCATCAGCAATACGTAACTGAAACGACGCCATACTGA
>VOFB01002482.1_pt1 | contig 42368 bp, 58 predicted proteins | sample 5384141 | NCBI WGS metagenome assembly VOFB01 (sample SAMN12384721, study PRJNA508395) | human gut metagenome | isolation source: healthy gut A | host: Homo sapiens
AAGATGTATTGCTCAACTGAAAACAAAAAGCAAAGATCATAAATAAAAAGAAATATGGTGAATTTTTCAACACCAGAATAAATAGTTTGTTGTTTATAACAAAACTGAGAAATGCCTGAAATCAATACAAACTTGAATTAGAAACCTGTATATCGTTACCAGTTATACACACAACCGAAATGAAATGCCTTGCTGATATAATTTAACTCACTGAATAGTATCCGAGTATCCTGGAAGAAACAAATGTTGTAAAAGAAGATGAATCATGTTATCCCTTATGTAAGTATTAAGAAATAAACTTAATGATTAAGAGGCTGAAAAGCTATACCACAAAGCCATGAAAGATGACTCATTTTGTCAAAAACTGATAATCAGTAACAAAAAAATATTTTCCCTCAAGGACTGATCACCAACATGGAGATATTATAGGCGAAGTGGTTCTTTCTGTGGAATTCACCTTTATTTTTCAGTGGAAGTGAAACCTTCCACGTTGTCAATGTCAAATCGGCTTCCATTGTCCATTTTATTTTAAGACACCCACCAAAATAACGTCCGTTTTCATGAAACGCCATTCATGCAAATTATCTGCTAGCTGTCAATCTGATCAGAACCACTTTTGACCGGCAAAAGGTTGGGAAACGTGCAAAAACGCTGCAGCCTCAATAACTACATTATTCGAGACGGTATCTTTGGCGGCTGGCTGTGTATCGGCGCTGCACCTTTCAAGATGATTTATCCGTCACGCTGTTTATCCGGTACTTCCCTCGTTACCGAGATTACAAAGCTGACGGCATACCCAGGCTGACCTAGAAACGGGAGTTTTAAATCCGAAGAACTCTTGTCAGGCACAGCAAGCCATCTAACTAGTATTATCCAATCATCCATATTTAATTGACTGAAATTTACATGATTCATTTTGTCCCAAGAGATCCTAAAGAGGCAACACAGGTTACACCTGTCATTTAAGTTGATAAGAATCTGAATCTAGTCTCCTGCAAATTTACACTGACGTGAAGGTTTGTCCATGAGATTCATCTGGAAGTAGTACCTGACAACGCCCTTCATATCGCCACACCGCCAACTGGACTAGGGAAACCCGGTTCAATCGTTCGCAACCATCCGATTGATTGCCTTCTGGAGCAACACTTGGGTCATGGAAAATGCCAAATCGGGCCGTGTAACGATTAACGCACTGTATCCAAACCTATGGGATCCCGGCATGTCCTGGCCATATTTTCTGTCGGGTCCCGCCTCCTGATAAACCATTTTTCAATGCTGGAAGAAACCATCACAACGTTGTATGATTTGAAGTATTCTGATCCAACTGAAAGGTTCTCCACTTGAAAGTGGAGCACCAACAATACAACTCCTTCCAGGTAAAGTTGAAAATGATCCCGGAATCTGCAGAACAGGTATCGTCCCAAAAACCCCCCAATTTCAGACACTAAATTTCAATGTAACAACTTAATATTCACGCGAAAAACAAATTAAAGTAAAAGAAATCTCTCTCATAGAAGTTGTTGAGTTTTACTTGATCAGTGCTTCCTGGCAATGCCTTTGGTTTTTGCCTACAGGAAAACTGCCTTCGGCCTATGTAGTGGTACTTTATTGCTTTCTCCAATTGGTGTTACAGATATGCCTCAACTGAAATTGTACAACAAGTTCCAGTCTTGAACAGGTTTAGACAATTGTCTGTTATACCTGAAGACCGAAACCATCATCTCTGACTCTGTTAACTACCTCCCTGTAACTGTGTTGGTGTTACTTCCTGACTATTGTGTAAATTTGAATGAGGCAACACTTTCTCTGGCATGAGTCCTTGGGAAACATCCAAGGAAACTCAAATTGTCTGCCCCAACAAGAAAACACCATTCTGATCTCTCTTTTATCGGTATGGAAAGTCAGGAAGTCCCGGTCGGCGATCCTAAAAACCGATCAAAGTCATTTTAAAAGAGACGGCAGAAAATTTGAAAGAGGTGGTGTACCGGAATTTTCTACCCGCAGCTTTTACCGGTTCTGCTTCCACTTACACCGCATCCGAACTCAAAAACGGCAGGTACTCAAAACATTTTGCAAAAGTCTGAAAACCCTCGACCCTTCTGCCATTCTGACAACACCTTATACGGCTCCGATCCGAACCGCCTGCCGAATATGGAAATCCGTGGGAAATTTGAGCATGTCTGGGTATGACGGATGAAGCCGATCCGAACCAACCGTTGTTCATCCTCGACGGCTTCGAATCCTCCTTATCTGTAATCAACGATATGGATATCAACCGCATCGCTTCGATCACCATCCTCAAAGACGCCGCCTCGACAGCGATCTACGGATCGAAAGCAGCCAACGGGGTAGTCGTTGTCGAAAACCGTCAAAACCACGCCGGAAAGACTGATGGTCAGTTACAATGGAAATGCCAATATTTCGATGCCCGATCTCAGTAGCTACAACCTCATGAATGCAAAAGAAAAACTGGCTTTCCGAAAAATTAGCCGGGAAATACACCCCTGCTTCCTGGTCGGCGACAAGTGAATTGAACTACAGAAATTATACAATCAAAAATTAGCCGAAATCGAAAAGCGGGATAGATACCTACTGGCTGACAGAACCTTTACGGGTGGGGAGTCAATCAAGAAACACTCCCTCTATATCGAAGGAGGAGAAGGCAGTTTCCTGTTCGGTATCGGAGCCGGCTATAACGGTATCAGCGGAGTCATGGAGAAATCCAACCGGGAAGTTATCAGCGGAAATATCGACCTGATCTACCGTATCAAAAAATTCCAGTTCTCGAACAAATTTTCGATGACCAACACCAAAATCAAAAATCCGATCGTTGATTTCAGCGAAATGCTGCCGCCAATCCCTACTACAAAAAAAAAAGAGAGACGAAGAGGGAAATATCGGTAAATGGGCTCGAAAACAACGATTATACCAAAGCGGCCAACCGTTGTGGAATGCCTCTCAAACAGTCGTGACGAAGGCAAGCAACTCGCTTTATCCAACTATTTCGTGGCCGAATACACTCCCCTCGAAGCACTGAAAGTACGGGCCTGCTTCGGCATCAGCTACGGCAACGACGATACAGAAAAATTCATCTCCCGCAACGACACCTGCTTCGATGCCTTTGCGAGATCCTCAAAAAGGGACTTTTCAATACCACCAATACCCGAAGTAACCAATAATACGAAGGCGAGCTATCGGTAAGCTTTTGCCAAACTGATCGGCCGTCATCGTCTCAATGCCGTCCTCGGTGGTAACCTCAACAGTAACAAAAACGCTGACACAAGGCTATAGTGCTCAAGGATTCCCGGAAGGTGATTTCGTATCCCCTCTTTCTCGAACGGTTATCCGGGGAGGAAGCCCTACCTATTACGAAAATACTTCACTTGGTCGATGAACGGCTATTTCAACCTGGGTATTCTTCCGATGATCGTTATCTGATGGATTTCAGTCTGCGCGAAAACGGCTCTCTCTCCTTCGGAGCCTAAACGCTATATCGGTACCTGGTCTGTCGGCTTAGGCTGGAACCTGCAACAAAGAGAGATTCATTGCAGATCACCTCACCTGGATCGATTTCCTAAAACTGAGGGCCTCGATCGGTAACCCCGGCAACCAAAAACTTCAGTTCGTCGAAAACACTGACGACATTCAATTTTCAATTGGCCTCTATGAATTATTTCGGTATGGGAGCCGTACTGAATCAGTCTCGGTAACCCCTGACCTCGACTGGCAGATCACCCTGGACAAAAAATATCGGTATCGATATGACATTGATCGATAAACGCCTGAATATCACAGCAGATTATTACCACAAAGTAACCGACCCTATTGATAAACATCAGCATGCCCCTGTCTTCAGGGACAAGCAGTTACCCTGACCAATATGGGAAAACAGATTTCCCAAGGCTTGACGCTTTCCGCTTCCTATTACATCATACAGAAACTGGATCATCGTTTCTCCTGGCTCGTCCGGGGTAACCTGAGAACCCAGAAAACCAAACTCGATAAGATCGGAAATAAACTCGACGAGCTCAATAAATCCGGCCAGGGCCACAACACGGTCAGATATTACAACGGAGCAGACCCCGACGATATCTGGGCCGTGAAATCGGCAGGGATAGATCCTTCTACAGGTCGGGAATTATTCTACGACAAAGAGGGCAATTACAACCTACGACTTTTCTTATGACAACGAAGTGATCTGTGGAAATACCCGGCCCAAAATCGAAGGAGTGATCGGGACTTCTCTCAACTACAAAGGGTTCTCTGTCGGTATGAATTTCAGATACCAGACAGGTGCCAGCGTATTCAACGAAGCCTTGTTCAACAAAGTCGAGAATATTTCCGTCAGCGGTTTGAATAAAAACCAGGATAAACGGGCTTTGTACGAAAGATGGCAACATCCGGGCGACAAAGTACGCTTTAAAGACATCGCGAATGCAGCCAGTACGCCGATGTCTTCACGCTTCATTCAGAAAGAAAACGTCCTGAGTATGGAATCCGTTTATGTCGGTTACGAATTTTATGAAGGCTGGATCAAAAAAATAGGTCTGAGCAATCTAAAGATTCAAGCCTCCATGCGCGATGTTTTCAGAGCTTCCACGATCAAATCCGAACGGGGAACTCTCTATCCGTTCGCACGCAGCCTCGAATTAGGACTTTCTTTTTTAACTTTTAAATCCGAATACGATGAATTTCAAAACTCTAATATTACTAAGCCTCATTTTATTGGGAGGAATTTGTACGGGATGCGATCGCTTTCTGGATGTCCAGCCCAAAGATCAATATACTGAAAAACAACTTTTTGGCGACCCGGGGGTACTATACTGCCATGAACGGTTTATACAACAACCTAACTTCCAATTCGTTATATGGCAAAAATCTCTCATACGAATTGATCGATGTCATTTCAAAAAAGATATGCTCCCCTGGCTAAAAAGCACTTATCTGACCAGTCTGAATAGCTGGGGATATGGAGGAAAATGTCTCCAAGGCACTCGAGTCGACTTGGGCCACAGCCTACACGACCATCCTGAATTGCAATGTCATCCTGGAAAATCTGGCTACGCAGCAGGGCATACTGTCCCCGGCCGAAACCAATCTGATGAAGGGAGAATTACTGGCCCTCCGGGCTTTCCTTCATTTCGACATGTTACGCTTATTCGGCCCCATCTATAAAGAGGATCCTTCGGCCCCATCCATCCCTTACAACGAATCGGTAAAAATCATGAACCTTCCCTATTATCAGCCGACTCGATCGTTCACAACAAGATCATGCGCGACCTGGACGAAGCCGAAAAACTATTGGCCAAAGACCCGGTCATCCCGGAAGGCCCTATGGCCTCCGCTTTGGAAGATGAAAACGAGGTATATCTGCGTTACCGCCAATTACGGATGAATTATTACGCTGTGTTGGCCTTAAAAGCCAGGGTATACCTCTATGCCGGCGAGAAAGACAAAGCTTTGCAAGCAGCCTATAAACTCCCTGAAAGATAAGACGGTATCGGAATGGTTTCCCCGGTAGATCCCAACAAACTACTGGCTAACAATGTCGATCCCGACCGGGTATTCTCTACCGAAGTCCTGATGGGGATATACATGAAGAAACGGGGCGATATCTATACCTACAGTTTCGATGCAGAAAATGCAGGAAACAATTTTTACAACCCCGTAACTCATTCGTCGACGGCAATCTGTTTGCAGGAGAAACCCAGGATTACCGCTATCAATCCCAATGGGCTCAGGCGACGAGTATCGGAGGCACGGGTCATATATTCACCAAGTACAAAGCCATTCAGGACGGAGATGCTAAATTATTCTACAGCAGCTTCATGCCATTGATCCGCTTAAGTGAAATGTATTATATAGCAGCCGAATGCGAACCCAAGGTATCGGATGGCAACAGCTGGCTCAACCAAATCCGCACTCTGCGGGGCCTGCCCGAAATAACCATTACAGACGAAATGAGCTGATGAGCAAACTACGTATCGAATATCTCCGTGAATTTTGGGGAGAAGGCCAGATTTTCTTTATGTACAAACGGCTGTTCGTCAACATCCTGAATACCGAAAATGGGCACAACACCTCTACTTATGGGGCCAGTGCCGCCCGTTACGTCCCCCCCCCCCATGCCGGCCAAAGAAATCGAAAACCGTTAAAACAGCATATTATGAAAACGAAAAAAAAATACTCTATCTCTTTCTTCTGCCTCTGATATTTACAGCTTGTGAGACAAAAGATATTCCGGTCTACACCTCGGACGATGCCGCTCTCTATTTTCAACGGACTGCTTCCTATATATGGGGGAAGCACCACTGTCACCTATTCCAACAGCACCGAATTCACTTTTGCCGGAGCAGCTGCCGAAAAAAAAAACAGTGTCACCTATTCGGCCGAAGTACGTACGATGGGAAATGTCACCGACTACGACCGCCTTTTTTAAAGTGGAAATCGATAAAGAAATGAGTACCGGAATCCAAGGCGTGCATTTCGATACGAACCTCGACACGTTAAAAATAAAAGCCGGCAAGAGTAATGCCTATGTGCGAATCACCTTTTTACCGTACGCCCGATTTACTCGACAGTACCCCTTACAGTCGTTCTGCACCTTATAGAAAACGAACACTTCAATGCCCGGATCGACGAATACAAAAAACGAACCAATGGAACTCCAGCAGCGAAAACCTGGACGGTACCCGGTATACGTTCAAATTAACGAACAATATTCCGAACCGACTTACTGGTCCTGGTTCGGTGAAGGTTTCCTCGGTCCCTGGACGCCTCAGAAATACATCGTTGTCAATTCGGTCATGGGCTGGACAGTGAACGATTGGTCGCAAGCCGGGCAGGCCGGAGCGAAAGTCTCTTACGGACGCCTCGGATTCGCCGCCAAAGCTGTTCGTAATTACCTTCAGGAACAAGCCGATAACGATACCCCCGTAAAAGATAAGGACGGTTCCTACATGCAACTGGCCGACGGTTATACGGTCGACTATTCCCGATATGAATAACAACCGAAACATAAAATAACATTGAAAAATCAAAATTCTATGAAACGATACAAACTATTCGTCCTCCTGTTCATTCCCTGATCAGCTCGTGCTTCGACGACAAAGGAAATTACGATTATCATGAAGTGGCAGAAATCACGATCGAAGGTCTGCCGGAATTATTGGAAGTCGTCGGGGGAGCCGAACACATTGTGGCCGCCCCACAGTCAAATCTCTGGAAGGAATCATTACAGAGGATAACCCGAACTTCACTTTCACCTATAAATGGAACTGAAAAGCGGAGGTACGATCGTAAACGGGGGCATATTGGGGAGTAACCCTGAATAAAACGGCCGAAAGGATGTGGATACGCTGGCTACCTTTGCAGCCAATACTTACTTATGTATGTTTATCGTCACCGATATCAGAACCGGCAGGGAGACGGCAAAACTATTCGACATCAAAGTCACCTCCCCCACTTACGAAGGCTGGATGGTACTCTGTAACGAAGGAGCTCAAAATCGTGTCCGGCTGGATATGATCTCCGTACTTTCTAAAGAAAGAACACCCGGCCTACGACCTGCTCTGCCTCCCTGGGACTTCCGGAGGTGACAAACGCCCGTATGCTCGGTTGGGCCCCCAGCCGTTTCGCCAATCCGGGAGATGTCATTTACCTGATTTCAGAAAAAGGTTCCTATCTATTGACCAGGAAACATTCAAAACAGACGAATCCTGGAATATAAAAGCCGTTGATTTTATCATACCTCCTGCAGACGAAGAACCTGTTTATTACATCTCCCTGAATTCGGGTAGCTCGTATGGAGGTGAGGCGAACTTTTGTGTCACCGACAAAGGGAATGCTTATTGCCAGGCATTGGGTACAGCAGGTGCTGCTTTCGAATATCCGATCAATACTTCCGAACGTGGCCTGGCTCCTGAATTTAAAGTCGCCCCTTACGTAGGAGTCAGTATGGCACGCCCCGGCAATGGTAATACTGCCCTTTTTTACGACACCGATAACCGGCGTTTCGTCGGCTGGTCGACAGGAACTACCGACAACCCGAAACAAATCCTATCTCCCCTGCAAGACCCCGAAGAGGCCCTGTTCAGTTTTAAAACCGGGATGGAACTGATCTATATGGAAAGTACACGTTTTTCCAATGGTCTGGTGTATGCCATCCTTCAGGATCAAACGGCCAACGCCACATTTATGGAATCAATATGGGAGGTAACGGATTCGTACAGGAATCGAAATATGTTACAAGCCCCGGCTTCGATCAAGCCAGCCGGTTCGCTTTCCATTCCCAGTTTCCCTTTCTGTTTTATGCCGAAGGCAATAAGGTGCATGTACAATCTGGCCACCAATACCACCTACGAATCGGTGATCACTCTGCCTTCGACATCCGAAGTCACCTTCCTGAAATTCAATCTTTACCAACAGCCCCTCCTGACTCTGCTCAACGATCAATCGGAGGAATTTATGGCCCGGCAGTTCGAACTGATGGTCGGTTCATACGATAAAACAGCACGGACAATAACGGAGGTACACTGGGTTTCTATAAGATCGACGGAATAAACAATAAAGTCAGCAAACGGACAGAGTACAGTGGTTTTGCCCGGATTGCAGATGTAGTATACCGTGAACGCCGTTAAACACAGGATATAAAAGGGACAGCTGCCTGACAAACCCATGCTGCGATTTGTTGTGATCAGCGTCCCTTTTCAGAAGAGATTGGCGGAACTAAAACTCCCGCCGCCCTACCCTTCAAGATACCGGATACAAAAAAGCCTTCGAAAGATAACTTTCGAAGGCTTTTGAGGTCGGTAGCAGATTTGAACTGCTGTACACGGTTTTGCAGACCGCTGCCTAACCGCTCGGCCAACCGACCCTGTTGCGATTTTGCGATGCAAAGATAGGATGTTTTCGTCAACTTCCAAAATAATCTGCAAAATTATTTCTCCGTTTAATTAAATATAAAAATATCGTCCCTACAGCAGAGACGATATTCACAAAGTAAATATATAAAATGTTTATGGATTACCCCAATAGTTATTTCAACTCATAAAAGAATAGCCACGGATTTTCTCCGGCTTTTACTTTTTACCGAATAATGTTTTCATCTTATCAGTGTTGCACTCCTTTTGCCTCCAATTCGGCTTTTTATTGCCAATAATTCTTCCGGGGCAAAGATGGCTATCAGTTTTTCACCTTGTTGTCCCCATAAATCGCTGGATAAATCATGTCTCCCCGGGCAGGCAGGTCTTTGGGAATGTAAAAACCTTTCTGTTGATTTTTTTCATAGAAGATTTTGCCGTTATCGTAGGTAATGATAAACTAATTTTTGGTTTCAAATGCTTTTTCTTTGCATCGAAACCTTTTTTCTTTCAGTTTGCTAACAGACTAATAATCCACTCTGCTGGGAATAAAATCAGCAGGAACAGAGCGGTGGGTTGTCGATGAATCGGGGAATAAATTTATTATCTGCATATGTATAAATCGTGTCACCAGTGGTGCGATACAAGTAATGTTATTCTTATAAATCACAATAGGGTGAATTGAGAAATCAGCATATCCCATGTTGAAAGTGACAATATGTTGTCTCAAGGTATCAAACTTATTAAAGTTCTTGTCTGTCGTAAAATAACACATCCTGTTACCTGTACCGCATGCACAGTAGCCGATATATTTACCGTTACCGGCAGGGTATATTTGTGTGTAAAAATGCAGGCATTCCTGTTTTTTCCCGTTGAAACATATTTGCCGGCGAGGTCATAAGTCACTTTTTATGGGAACTGAATCCGTCATGTAACGTGATTTTTGTCTTTTTTCCAAATCGACCCAAGGCAATCCCAAGGCTCCATGTTCCTGCTCTCCTGAACCGTATTTGCCAACTCTGTGCATGAAATCACCTGTTAATTTGAATTGCATCATTCTCATTTCTCCGTCATGGTAGTCTTTTTATAAACAGATAATCACCATAAATATAACATGTTTCGATAGAGCCGAGTCGGCTGTTATCGCTGTTTTCTAATGGTACATAATTCCAGGTGTCGATTAGTTTGTCCCAGTCTGCTGCCGTTGTCAGATCTGTAACATTCTTTTTCATTTAAGATAATGGGGTTTTGCTGAGCTTTCATTTGTTCCCAAGAGCCTATGAAGGCTAGTAAAATAATAATCCACTTCATCTGATTCTGTTTTTTGTATGAATAATGTTATTTGCTGCGTTCCAGTAGTAGTTCATAATGTATGCGTCCCTCTTGTTCGGGATGCTCTTTGCAATATCTTTAATTGCCTTTTAAGGTATTGAAGTTCTTGGGCGACGGTAATAATGTAGTTGTATGAATTGTGGTTGGAGTATTTCGCACGATGGAAGTCAAGGTATCTACATAGAAAGCTTTGCATTTCCATTTATACAGATGGTTTATGCCCTGTATCGAATTGATTCCATATTTTGTCATGTAATCTATTCCAAAGTGTCGGATTTTGTTTGTAAAGGCATCAATGGATTGTTGTTGGAATAGGCTTTTGAACACTTCTTTTCCGATGTTGCTTATGATTTTGAGTAGCTTGTTCTGTTGCCTATGTGCAGTGAAGGAATATCAAGCCATTGATGTTTCTTCCTGGAACACATAATAATCGAGTAAAGCTAAAATTCTTTCAGCGTTTTCTGTCGAAATGATACCGGCTAATTTTTTTAGATGATTCGTCAGGCTTTGAATTCCTTTGATTGTATAGTACGATATATTGCTGGTTTGTTCCATGCAGAGCAATTTCACTTTTCAAAAACGAAAACATTGTTTCGTAGTTTTTGAGCTTCGGGTCAGTATCTTTTTTTTTGTATTTTTTTCTTCTGTGCTTGTAGGTCTGGTGGGAAGAATGATTTTTTCCAATAGTTTGCGTTCTTTTATTGCATCTTTATAAGCCGAGGTTTGTTGATAGCCCCAGGCGATTTGTTTGCAATCTTGTTGAGTGGGGAAATACTGTTTTTCCCATTATTAAGTTCTTGTAGGGCGGAATCTTCCCAATAATTCTCAGGAGATGGAGCAGTTAAACCCAATGCCAGACCAAATTCACGCATAATGATTGTTTGTAATATTTCGCCTGCAACTTGTTCGTGTAGGATGTTTTTGCGTATGCGTTTATCCTCGCTTCCATATTCCCACCAATAATTGTTTAAATAGGGCAATAGCAGTCCATGTCCCAGGTTGAGGCGGGTATATAAGATTTCTCCTGTTTCCGGATGGGTGATTTGTTGCCGGGTAGTTGTTGCCGCTCCCAGGTCGTATGAAATCACAAAACGGTGAAGTGCAGGAATTTCGTCTTGGGCGTTTTCGTGTATTTTTATGGCATTTTTAATACCAGCCTGCTCAAATGCCTTATTCCAGGCAAGGACCCCTTTTTTGATATATGAAGCCCAGGTTGGAGGACAGAGAGGATCTATACAGCATATTAATGGCTTTCGGGGATGGATGCGCCAACGGCAAATGATGGAATCTTCTACAGCTCCATAAGGGCTGCGTCCATAATCTTTGAATGTCAGATAGGTGTATGGGAAATGATGGTTGGCATAGCGCAAACCGAGAGGTTCTGCATCCAATAGTCTGACAGCACAACCGATTTGCATTTCAACTGTCGGGTTAAGTTCGCTTTGTATACGGTATTCCTGTTTGAATGCGACATATATTCCCTCATCAAATGTGATAATGGTGTCTGCGACAGCTTGTCCCCTTGATGATGGGAATAAGTCTTTCATTTGAAGTTGATACCAGTTTTCTCCGTTCAGAATCGCTTTAGTGATATCAATTGCATAAAAGCCATCCTTATCTATATTGTTTATGACGGGATAATCTATACCTAAAGGTTGGCGGTTGGATGCTTCAAAGGCAGGTCTTAATTCGCTGTTCCCGGTTGTTATTCTTTCCTCGAATCTTTCTTTGTTGAAAAAGATTTTGTTTCCGTCTGCCGATTTTTGCAGACGGACAACCCCTATGCTTGATAACGGACGGTTCCTGAGTCCAAAACCTTCATTTGCTTGTGCTGTAATCAATAACTCCTTCCCTATTGCAGATTCGGGTATGTTCAATATTATTTTCCCGTCCTGTACAGTCGCGCTCAACTTCTGGGTCGATGTTTGTGCCGGGTGTTGTCGGGAATGTGATGTTATGGGGTTCAATGCATGTCCCCATGTGCAAATTCCCAGTAAAAGATATAATATCAATAGCCTTTTCTTCTTCATATTTAGTTTATTTTCCCATGCAGAATTTTATGTAGTCTGTTATTCGCTGGCCATGTTGAGGATTGAAGTGTTTTTGTCTTGCTTCATCGAGAATATTCTCCAATTCGCATCTCCAAAGCATTTTCATATATTGTGAATCTGAATTTTTCATCGCATCCAGAACGCTTTTTGCAAAATACTTCCTGTAGAATCTCGCGTGACCTGTCTGTTTGATGTCTGTCAAAAATTGTTTGGTGTAACACCGTGATATACTCTTTGATAGAGATTGTATTATTGGGATATCGCTCTGAGCTGTTTTGAACATACTCGCATCGCTGTATCAGCGAACGGATAATTTCCTGGTAAACGAGGATGTCCTTCGGTGGTTGCCAAATAACCACTCCGGCGATGAGAATGCGTATTTGTTTATGAACTCTATGGCGTCCAGTTGCTTTTCGGATAGGTATAGGTTGTTGAGTCAGGGTGTTGATGCCTCCGATATATAATATGGCTTGTGTCAAAAAGTTGTTGTATTGTATTTCCATCCAGCTTTGTCTGTTTATCCATATTTGTCTGTTTGCCCATTCCCCTGAACGCCAAAGGAGTTCATTCGACTTCATGTATTTTAGATTTTCGATACCGAGTGCGTTGGCTGCCAACAAGTCGTTGCTTAAGTCTTCAGACTGGACTTCGGGGTCGATACCGGAATTGTTGGCAAATCTCAATTCTCGTTGTTCTTGTTGTTGAGTTACCCATTCTTTTAATAGACTGTCTGAATTTGCATGATGTCTGTAATAACGGTAGCCCCATTCAATAGCAAAACAGTCGTATATCCCGACATTGGGGGATAGAAGTTTGCTGTCCATTTTATCCTCCGGTTGGGCAATATAGTTGAAACGTGTATAATCCATGATAGAAGGTGTGGTACCGTACTTGGCTACAAAATCGGGGTGCGTAATTGTCTCTACGGTATAGGCACTGCTGCCGATGAAATTGTGGCACAAGCCTAATGAATGGCCTACTTCATGGGTAACAACAAACTTGGCAATCCTTGCCAATAATGTGTCCGGTATGATTTCTTCATGTATGCGAGGGTCGACTTGTGCGCATTGGCAATAATACCATTGTTGAATTAAATCCAGGAAACTGTGGAAAATCGATACCCGCCCGCTAAGATTTCTCCGCTGCGCGGGTCTGTGATGATGATGCCTCCGCGGGCATTCATGCGCGGTGAAACATTGTATGATATGATTGAAATGCGGGGGTCGTCAATTGAAAACTCCGGATCACTTTTATGAGCAGGCATCATTTCTCCTTTGATAGCGTTTTTGAACCCTGCCTGCTCAAATGCTTTTTTGCCAACTGTCTACAGCCTCGATGAAGGCTTGTCGCAGATATTCGGGAGTTTGCCTATCAACATAGAAAATAATGGGTTTAATTGGTACTACGAGTTCCCCGGCTTCGTAACGTTCAAAATCTTCAGGACGAGGTTCCAGACGCCATCTTTTTGCAACTTTGATTGTTGTTGTGTATATGTTGTTGTCACACGTTTGGTAGGTATTCGAAAAATATTCTACCCGAGGATCCCATTTGCGAAATGAAAGAGGTGTGCGGGGTAATAAAGTGAGAGCAGTTCCTATTTGCCACATTGTCAGCTCGCGTACGTTCATTGCGTTGGGAATCTCTGAAGGTATTCTGGAAGGCTCATGCTCTTTGCGATCGGATGAACAGGATGTCTTCCCGGTTACTGCCGATTTCCAGAATGGAGGAAAATTCAGGATGACAGATGCTGATGTTAAAATCTCTTCCATGACGTAATGCCAGGCCGGTAAAAAGAGTTTCCTGATTCAGCAGATTGCTGACATCGATTAATACAGCTTCGTTTCTCTTCCAAAATCGGAATGGAAAGGTATCGCCCGGAGTTGTTTTTGTTTTAATTTGTTCGGGGTATTTGATATGCCATTAAAAACTTCAAGGCATCGATTCTGTTTCCGGATTTAACAAATCGGATGACACCTTCTTCAACCATGTCATTCGCAAATCCATACAATCCGTCTGGTCGGACGTTCTGCCTGAGCTGCAGCTTTTCAGTGCTGTTTTGTTACCAATATATCGGCACCAAACAGTTTGACCGAATTTCCCAATAATATTTATCGGAATGTGTATAGGTAGTAAACATTCCCGGAATGTATATCTACAGTATCTTGCGGGAATTTTTTTTTTCAAAGTAGTTTTTTGAAATGCCCTTGGGCAAAAATGCCCCCGGTGTTGTCACCAGGAGCATAATTAAAAGTTTACTGCCACCACTTGCAAGCAAACGTATAGACAATGTCAACAATCTCGCCAAAACCGTCATATTCATATACTTTAGGGTTTTTCTCGTCGTCTTTTTCTACATCTCCGCTGGCGGCCAGATAAATCTCCGTGACAGACCATTTGCCTCCTTTTTTCAACTGCCAGTCCCAATGTTTGGGTTTTGTTGTAGCAAAGTTTCAGCTTCATCGTCTCCATCCCTATCTACCATGCTGGCAAAATTTGCATGGCGGAATTTCATTACATGGATGCGTGCGCCTGCATCAGGATGTTCGTAAATCAGAATGGTCTTGGGTGTGCTACGATTTAAATCGACCCGATATACTTTGTTGCCCGATGCATAAAAAGAAGATGTTTTTAAAGGCGCTTGAAACGGCAATATGTGCATCTTCTGCATTGCCATTCAGTTCGCAGGCCTTTTCTGCAAGACAGAAGCAGGTGTCTCTTTTGGTTGCAGACGAATTGCTGAAATCAAAAACATATACTTTCCCGTCTTGCTTGTTGTGGGTAAATGCTACAACATTCCTGTCATACCAATTATCCATGAACAAAGAGTTCGTGGTTTTCATCTAGTTTCGAGAAAATTTATTGGGTTTTCCTTCTCTTGCGTAATCCGGTACATTCTGGATAGTAATTTTACATAATTATTATAGATGGTTTCTCCCCATATTAGGTACTTTTACGATACAGCTTTTCCGGCTCCGAAGTAAACATCAGGGATTACTATACAGGAATTGTTTGTTTTGGTCATCGAATGCCAATAGATGATAGCTGTTGTCGCTGTTAAATGCCACCGCATTGACAATATTCGCATTTTCAATGTCTTTGGCCAATTTACCTTTGAAATACACGTACGAACCATCTTCAGCCGAAAAAAATACAATTCGCCGTTGTTGGTGATGACCTCTCCGTACTGATATGTGTGTGCTGATTGGATGGCAGCTTCAGCCGGGACAGGATACAATGAATTGAATAGTCGTATATTTTTTTCCTGGAGGTGTTTGCTGTCGTAAATTGCCTCATCAGTGTTTGTCAATACTTGCAGCCTCCATTCTGAGGGATTCCTTGAACTTTTGTCTTTCCAAAAACAATAATTTAATGCTTTGGGGGTTCCTGTAAGCGACATCGGCTGTCCGTATTTGATTTGGAATACATCAGGCGTGATTAATGGCTCTTCACCAGGAACTTCAATGCTACCCAACACCGGCTTGTCTCCAATATTCTGCAATACAAACCAGTTGTCTTCAAATGGTCTCAGAATCTTGATTGTAAATTCCCGGTATGTTGTAATTCCCAATTCGTTGTCCGTTACTCCAAAACGGAAGAAGGTGTTTTTTGTATCGGCTTTTTACATAATAAACCAGTGTATCGGATGTGCTGTAAATATCCCATATGGTTGAATAATCCCTTTCCGTCCGGATGCGCCATTCAAATGACAGATCATTACGGGTTCTGCCTTCGGGCAAGGTGATTTCAGGAGCAATCTTTACCAGGATGGAGTCATTGACATTTTCCGGTGCCTGTAATGCTTTCTGGGTATCCATTTTCAAGACAAGCTCGTTCAGCTCTGAATAATTCTGTTCGATATTGTCATCGACACAAGAGGCGAAAAGAAGGTTTCCTAATATGCCCAGTATGGTTTTGATTATTATGTGGTATCTTTTCATGGGTTCTATTCGTTAACGTTTATAAATTCGATTTCCTTTGCCGGAGTGCTGTCATCCATAATAGGGGATTGCCAGCTGCCTTGTATTTCTGATAGGCATCGTAGATTTCTTCCTGTTCTTGCCGATACGGAGGAATGTCGTCATGAAGTTTTTGGAAGTGGTCTATCATGAACTTATATTTTCCGTTGCTGAATTTTCCCCAGGCATCAGTGTTCCATTCAATAGGGAGAAGCGTGTTCCAAAAAAGATACAGTCGATGATACATGTGGAAGGAATCCCATTACAACGACTTCAATGGAATCGGTGATTTCGGTTGTTTTATTTAAATAGTCGCTTTGTCAGTAAAGCTGCATCTTATTGTCGGAACATTTTCCACTTTATAGTCATTGTTGAAATTCAGTCGTGCTCGGATACGTATTCTTCTACCTCTTCTTTTTTGGCAGGCGAGAATATAAAGAGCAGTGAAAATATAAGCGATATATTTCGTTTCATGGCTGTATGGTTAATTAGTTGTTTCCAAATATATGTTCATTGTCAGGGATTGCAGGAGTGTAGTATTGCGGGGAGCATGCCGCCGGCAGGGACATCCAAATACTATAATTCAGTCGTTTGTAGAAATAGAATAATTGTCCTTCGCCGTAGTATTCCTTGTTGTATTCCTTCATGATTTCATTAATGCGCTTGGTTTGGGTATTGTCACATCCCGGACGTGAATCAATTGGTCGAATGCATCGTCACTGACCAAATCAACGTCTGCCGGAATTCCCTGTTTACCGGACTGTATTCAGCCAGTCTGCCGCTTCCGTCGGGTCGGTGGCACACTCTGCAAGAATGTAGTACATTTCCGGAAGACGGATCAGCGGCATGGAATTCTTCACTCCGTAACGGATCGTCGTAGCCTTGCTGGTCAAATTTCCTGGATACTTTGACTGTATTGACCAATACGAAAGAATTGTTGTTTAGACGGAAATCGGTGGCACCTCCATTTTCAAATTCATAAAAGTTTGTCAAGGGTTTCCGGTTTTCAGACATGTTGGATGATGAGATGTTCTTAGAAATCTTCGTCTACAATTTTATCCAACTCGTCAATGTAGAGGTTGAAAGATATGTTCCTGGAACAATATGCGGTTGGATTACTTCCGGCAAGACTAGAAATAGCCTGAGTTGATAACGTCAGATGCATAGTTGTAGGCCCGGGATTTGCTGTCGGCATCTCCTTTTGTACAGGTATGCACGGGCCAATATGGCATAGACAGCATAATATTCATACAGGGTTTGGCGATAGACCATGAACGTGTCTCTTATCTCATTGCCATAGTCACTGCTGAATTCTTTCGGGTCATGTTCTTCCAACAGTTTTCAGCTTCATGCAAATCTGCTATTACCAAATCAATGAATTGAGATGCGAGGCAATAACGGGGTGGCTTCTGCATCAGACGGGTACGGTATGCCAGACATTTTGTTTCCGGACTTTGTGAATATATCGGTCCGAATAAGCGCAACAGTTCAAAAATGCAGGAATCCGCGTAACCCCAGAGCTTCGCCCTTCATTACCTCATAGCAATCTGGGTCTTGATTACATCGGTTGGCATCAATGTAGTAAAAGAAAAGTATTGATATTGGCAATGACTTTGTATATCATGCTATAATAGTTCTCTACGATCGTTTTGTATGAGCCGCTGTAATTATATAGTTCATTATCTATTATCATTTTGTTTTCGTAGCGTTGGGCCAGGAATTCCATGAAGTTGTATGTGAACTGCTTGCCATACAATGAGGGATCGCCTAATTTCAAGTAAAAACCGGTGAGTACGTCCTTGAACCCATACTCATGTGCATATAAATCTTCCTCATTGATAGAGGTCTTGGGTGGTACATCCAGCCAGTTTGAGCAGGACGTGAAAAAGAATAATAAGCTGATGACCGGAGTCAATATCAATATTTTTTTCATGATTCTATTCATTAAAATGCAACATTCAAAGAAAATGAGAACTGACGGGCAAACGGATAATCCAGACCGCGTTCACGTTTTACGGAAGAAATATAGGCAACATCCTCCATGTTGAGGCTCATGCTCAATGCACTCATCTTCATCTTTTCAAGAAAGGATGGGAGGCGGGAAACGGTAGCTCAGGGAGCAATAGAACTGAACTGAAACGTGTTGTCATCCATGACAAAGCGTGAGGTCGCTTTTTGTTTCAGAGCCTTTTACGGCATTGGTAAGGGCTTTGTATTTTACGACATCTCCCGGTTTTTGCCAGCGTAAATCCAATACGCGTCTGTCCGCATTATAACGCAAGTCTGCATTCTCGACTTTAGATACCAGAGTATTGTTATAGACTTGTCCGCCAAATCGATAGTTGAATCCGACACTGACACCGAAGCCTTTATAGTTGAATGTGGAGTAGATGTTTCCCTGCAATTTGGGCTCGGTGTTGCCGTAAAGGAATGACATCTACGGCATCCCATACGCCGGTCAGTTCTCCTGTGATACGTTTCTGGAATACTTCCTGGCCGGTTGCCGGGTCGATGCCTAATGATTTGACAACCCAGATGTTGTTTAATGACTGGCCTTCTTCGTAGCGGGGCAGTGGGGTTGCATCCAATTTCCCGGCATTGACACTGTTCATGTATTCCAAAGCATTTGAAATCTTTGTCATTTTGTCACGGTTGTGCGAGCCGTTAAAGTTGATTATCCAATAGGCTTCACGGGAAGCGTCTTTGTAGGGGATGAATGATGCTGCAAACTCAACGCCTTTGTTCTCAATTGTTCCCAGATTTTCCGGTATTGATGAGAAACCGAGAGATGGTGCCAATGTTATATCGGTCAGGGAGTTTTTGGTGCGTTTCTGATAGTATTCGACTTTTGCAGTGATTCTGTTGTTTAAAGAATCCAGCTTCCAGGGCAACGTTCAACTGTCCGGTCTGTTGCCATTTAAGGTTGGAATTACCCAGGGCAACAAGTTCTGCGCCTGTCCCGTCGGATGAAATATAAGGTTTCAGCATGGAGTATGTGTATACTTGTTGGGCCTGGTAAGGGCAAAACCTTGTGTTCCGGTGATACCGTAAGAGGCACGTGCAATCAGGTCGCTTATCCAGGATACTTTTTTACCGAATTTTCTTTCTTGATATCCCAACAGTACACCTGCCGACCAGAACGGAGCAAAACGGTTATGTTTGCCGAATTGGGAGGAACCGTCTGCACGGATATTGAAGTCAACGGAATATTTGTAACGGAATGAGTAGCCGAAAGCTCCGACAAAACCGATTGAACGGCTAGTGTTTTCGCTTCCGGTCATCTTTTCATTGTATTTTTTACCGAAAAGGATGTTGTCCATTTGGTCGTTGGGGAAACCGGTTACGGTTGCACCGTACCAATCGTTCGATGTCTGGTCTATGGAATAACGGGCATTAAAACTTACAAAATGATCTGCTGCTATTACGTCATTGTATGATGCAGATATGTTTATATTGTAATTGAAAGATTCGTCTTGCTGACGGATGAATTCTCCGCGGCGCATGGGATCTGCCTCAGAAATAAATTTGGTGTGTTGTGCAGGACGGAATATTTCTGTCTTTCCGTTGCTTTTTGGCGATGGCAACATCAGCCTGCACGCGTACGGATGAAATAGGATTGTATTCCAAATAGAACTGGTCGCGTACAGTAAACGAGGAATTCCTGTCTTTAGAGTTGAAAGTGGTGTTGTACATGGGGTTCGGTATGGGGTCTGTATTCAGTATTCTTTGGGATCTTGCCATACTTGCAGGTTCTTCTTGATTTCTCCGTTTTCTCCATAAGGACGCAAATAGGGATTCAAACGGTGTATTCGCTGAATGAGCCCCATGGAGAATTGTCTCCGGTTGCATTATCCAGGGTGATGTTGTTGCGTATTAACAATTTGTTGAAGCGATAGCTCAGGTCTAAAGCTGCCGTTTTGTCTTGCGGTTGATTCCTTCATAACGCCTGGAGTGAAGTTGCCGCCGACATACAATTTGTAGCGCAGTGCCCTGTCTCCTCCTTCAAGGGTTACGGCATGGCGGTGCTGTACGGCATTTTTAAAGGAATATCCAGCCAGTCTGTATTTTACCCCTCGTCTGACTTCCTGAGATATTGCTGATAAATCTGTACGTATGAGTAATCGCTGTCTTCAGGATAATAACCTGCCATCTTTCAACTCTCAGTTTTTCTTCTGCATTTAATAAATCATATCCTGATAAATCGGGTAGTTCCAAACGGATATTACCGGCATAGGTGATTCGTAAGTCTCCGGGCAGGGGAGCTTTGGTTTCAATGACTATGACGCCATTGGCAGCCTTGGAACCGTAAATGGCTGTTGCTGCTGCGTCTTTTAAAGCGTAATGCTTTCTACGCGTTCCGGGTCCAAATCGACCATTGTTTGCAAATCGATTTCAAAACCATCCAAAAATCAATAGCGGTTGATTGGGATAAGTGGAATAATCTCCTTGTAGCATGACCATGTCGGTGCTACACTGCCGCTTCCGACTCCTGTCGGCAGAGTCGCCTGACCGCGCATACGTAAGTCAGGAAGGCGGTTGGGGTCAGAACCTTGTGAGATATTTTCTATGATACGGAAGCTGGGATCTATGATTGACAGAGCTTTGGCCATGTTGGTGGTGCTGAATTTCTTTTAAATCCTCTCCTTTGACAGAAACTGCAGAACCGGTAAATCCTTCTTTTTTGCGGTTAAACATACCGGTTACAACCACAGCATCCATTTCAACGGTTTCCTCTTCCATTTTAATGGTAATCTTTTGACCGGCATAGGTAAATTCCTGTGATTTCATACCGATAAAGGAGAATTGCAGTATAATGCCTTGGGTGTTTGGTATTTCAAATTTAAATGTTCCGTCCGCGCCTGTTGAAGTCCCCAGTGTAGTCCCTTTTACGATAACAGTGACACCCGGAAGGGGATTGCCCTTGGAATCAACAACTTTACCCTGTACAACTTTTTGGCTTGTTCCGCTGTCTTTTGTTGCGCAGGGGCTTTTTTTTCAGCAGAATGGTTTTCTGTAATCTCGTAAGAGAGACCGGTGCCTGCCAGTAAGGTGTTGAGGACTTCTTCTATGGAAGCATCATGAAAGTTCAAGTCTTTCACTCCTGTTTGGGGTAAATCCCAGTCGTTGTATACGAAACTGAACTCTGACTGACGACCGATTTCATTGATGATGTCTTTGAAACTGCCGTTTTTCACCTCTAGGTTTAATTTGACCTGTTGCGAATAAACGTTGGCATTAGTTTGTAATGTCAACAAAAAAACAAGAAAATAAAAATGTCTTCATTACCAGATAATGAATGATTTTCCTACACCCCGGATAAGGGTATAAAGATTTTTTTTTTCATAATTTTGTATTTAAGATTCAACTTACGTTCATCCGCTGTTGCGAGCAGCTATGAACATTTATCTATGGGGATGGTACTGCGAATACCGTCCCTGTTTTATTTTACAATAATGGTGTCCCCTTTTATGTCAAAATGTACTCTTCCGGTTTTTTGCATTAATTCCAAAAACTCCGTCAATTTTCTCATACTTCCGGATATTGAGGGTGAATGGAATCTGCTTGCTTTGGCTGTTGGTATAGAATACTTCAAATGAATACCAGCGTTTCAAGTCGCGTAATATTTCTTCCAAAGGGCAGTTGTCATATAACATTTTACCGTTTTTCCAACCTGTATATAATTCCGTATTTACCTGTTTGATGGCGATGTCTTTTGAATTTTTATCATAAACAGCCTGGTGGGATGGAGTCAGACGGACTTTACCATGCGTACCTTGCACTTCTACGCTACCGGATACCAGCGTTGTGAAAATGGAAGTCTCTTCTTGGTATGACCGAACCCCGAAAGATGTTCCTAACACTTTGACGTCTATCCCATCTGTGCGTATGATAAACGGTTTTGATGCATTACTTGTCACCTCCAAATAGGCTTCGCCGCTCAATTCCACGATACGTTTGTCCCCGGAAAACCGGGCCGGGAATTTTAATTTCGTTTCGGCGTTCAGCCATACTTTCGTGCCGTCCGACAGGATGAGGTGATATTCTCCACCTTGTGGTACCCATATTACATTATTTTGACAGACAGTCTGTTTTTTGATGGTTACTGTCTATGGCATATATGTGCAAATGACCGATGGAATCCTGCTGTATCAGATTACCTTCCGAAGTAGTGATATATCTGTGCGTCTGCTCGGTTAAGGATATTTTCTCTCCGTTAGCCAATGTCAGAATGGCTTTTGAAGAGCCGGCTTCCCCCAAATGTTGGTGTTAGAGTTGTCGGTTCCGTCCGTGAGTATTCCATAATTAAGATACTTCCAATCATTGCTATTACTACAGCGGCTGCTCCTGTCAGCCACCATACCTTTCTCTTAAAACGTTGAGGTATATTTGTTTATAGAGGCGATTGTGTACTGAGTCCTGCATCTGTTTGACCAAGTCTTCTTCTGTCATTTCAATGCATGCATATAATTTGAGCATCTTTCGGTAGTAGGCCTGATGAGTCGCATCAGCATTCAGCCAATCAATCAGTTCTCTTTGTTGCGAAGAAGCAGTTCTCCCCTGCGAAACAGAAGTATATATTCGTCTATGAGCTCTTGTAACAACATAAATCCGATAGTTTCTTTGTAAATAGAAACAGATGATTTTAGAAAATGGGTGACAGTTTGTAAAAATTATTTTAATTTTTTGTGATAATATCATTTTTCACATCTCTTTTATTTATCTTCAATATAATCTCATGACAAATGCCGATCAAAAATGTGCTTTTGCCTTCTTTGAGGGAAAGCGAAATATTGTCCATAACATATCCGTAGACGGTTAATGGATAGTACCGATGGTGGGGATAATTATTTCAAAAAGCAGGTACAGGAAAAGACTGAAATTATCCGTGTAGCGTTCTCTGTTGCCGGATGGCCCTACGGAGCAATGTTTTGACGGTATTGATGGAGATGCCGAGGTAGTCGGCAACTTCCTGATACTTTTTTTTGTAGAATATGGCTTTTACAATTTCACGGGTTTGGGGAGGCATGTTTTCGATGTCCTGTCTGATTTGTGTGAATATTTGTTCATTGAATTCGGAGTATTCCTCATCTTCAATTGTAATATTATGCAGTTCTGCACTGCTGCGGAGGACGTCTTTCTTTTCCCCAGAAATTGATGCAGGCGTTTTTGATAGCCCGCAATAGCCAAGGTCTGGCTTCATCGATAGGAACTCTCAGATAGGCTTCGGACTTCCAGAAATTATAAAACACCTCCTGCACAATGTCTTCTGTATCGCTCTTTGAATTTACAAAAGTTAAAGCATACAGTAACATCGGTTGTGAGTATTTGTTATATAACAGATCAAAATAACTTTATATCCATACCATTGTGGTGCAAAAATTTTTGCAATATTCACAATTATTTTTTATTTCTCCAAGGTCACACTCGTACGGATTTGTCCTCCCAAAGGAGGATTCATTTTCGAAATCTTGATTTTAGCATACTGCAATTGAGGGAAAGCCGCATATAAGGCATCGAGCATTCGTTTCTACATGTTCCAGCAAATGAGACCGTTTCATCATTTCACGGGCAATAATCTCATAAGCTGTCTGATAACTTAAAGCATCAGCGATATCATCTGTGGAAGCCGGACAATGGCAATTATAATGTAAACAAGCATAAACCATAAATTTATTTCCTACAATTTGTTCCGCTTCAAAACAACCATGATAGGCAAAGAACTCCATGCCTTCAATTTCAATTATTCCAGTCATTTCAATTCCATTTAATCCAGTCAATTTCCTATCCGTATTACACAATAAAATACTTCACATAACCTAACTCCAGCCTATAAAATCACGTTCGGCTCAACAAGCCTTCCGCTTCTTTTTACCTCCCACATAAAAAATAATACAAACAAAAATAAATCTATTTTCTATTTTGTTCAAAAGTAGAAAAAAGAAAAATTCACTTCCTATTGAATTCTGACCAAAATCAAAATCCACCGAAACCTTTCCAGAAATTCGCGTACATAATATCTCTCAACTATTCAGTGTAAATTAAAAAGAAATTATTCCATTATACAATGCAGCCCTTCTTTACAGAAATATTCCGATTAAAATAAATCCGAAAGACACGGAAAACATCATCAGAATATAAAAATGAAAGGGCCGGTGAACCGACCCTTAAACATTTACTAACTACTAACCTAAACCATACAAACTTATGAAAAACAATCTTTTTTAAAGACGGTGCAAGGTAAGGACATTTCAGACAAATACAACAACCAACCAACAAATAAATGTTAATTATTTTGTTAATATATAGTTAAAATGTATATATATAAAATCAGAATCGATACAAAGGTTTCCGGCCTGCATAAATATGTGATATTCTGCCATTTTCAGAACAGACAAAAAATTATTTTCTGTTTTTTTCTAAAATATTTTGCCAATATAAAAATTCATCTACATTTGTACCCGCAATCAGATAAGATCGCACGGGCGCTTAGCTCAGTTGGTTCAGAGCATCTGGTTTACACCCAGAGGGTCGGGGGTTCGAATCCCTCAGCGCCCACAAAAGGAAGTCAAAAAAGGCTTGGCTTCCTTTTTTATGTCCTAAATTTTCCGGGGGCCACGGTCATTTTTCCGGATAATCCAAAGGGCGGGTGATCCAATCGATATTTTTCCAACGGGAGAGTTCCTGTACCAGATCGAAGCCGGAACGGCAAAAATCGATGACCATTTTTTCAGGATTAGGATAATTCAAAGCATCCTCCAATGTAAAGAAGAACTCCTGTTTTTTCGGTTTAAAGAAAGCTTTATCGGGCCGTAAAAATTTATCGTTACCTTGAAGATCTTTCACAAACGGATAAGGCATTCCATAAAAAGCCGGTTTCGGAAAATTCGGATCACCGGGCCAAAATCCACATTCATAGCATTTTTCATCAAAAGCATATTGCATCACCTTATCCTCTCTGCCCCAAGGTGCGGCCTCACCGCTATACACCAGACACGACAAATCCATCGTACCGAAATAATAAGCCGGACAAGTCACTTTTCCCCGGAAAGGGGCGAGAAAACGATTCAAGGCCCGATCGGCAAAAAGCATATTATCCAGCCACAACAACACTGCTTCCTTCTGATACGACCGATGTTTCCCGTCTTTATCCAGATCGACAGGATCATAAAATTCCTGTGATTTCACATCGATTCTGGCCGGCACATCGATTTGTTTCAATGCCGCCATAAACTGCCGGTAATAGTCTCCGACACTCTTCCCGTCCTCCAAGGCCACCTTTTCGGTTTTTCCGTTGTAATTCCGGAAGACCACCTGATCTTCGCGGAAATCGAAATTAATTTCAAAAGGCACAGGTGCCTCAGGAACGATTCCCGTCGAAATCCCGTCCAGGGTGAGATATTGCCTGATATGCGCCCATTCTGGCCGTTTCGCCCGATACAGCAATTTCACTTTACCACTCATTTGCAACAACATATGTAAAGTATCGGCTGTATCTTGCCAGTCTGTATCATTCAAAAAGTCCATGGCTTATATATCATCTGTCAGTGAGTTTATCGTTACCCCTGAAAAATGGTTCTGTATTTAATACAATTTAACAGGACCATGGTAAGGGAAGAAACTTTCCTCCGAAAAAATCCGTTATACCGGGATAACGATTGTAGGGCAAAGCCAGTGACATTAAATTCAGGACACAATGAAATACTATTTTATATTTTGCTTGTACCTTATTTTTATTTTACCCCTTATCCGCCCAGGAAAGAAAAAAGAACGTCCGCAATTCAAACTCGGAGGAGCCTTTAAGGTTCAATTATAACTTTTCGATTGGAACTCAGGACACGCGACCGGGGAGGCGATTTGGGTTACGATGTGTTTATGCTTCGTCCGACAGCCTCTTATAAAGGTTTTTTGCTGGATGCCGATTGCCGGTTTTACAGCACGGCTTTCGGTGGATTTATGCTCAAATACGGTTGATCGGGTATCGGTTTTCTGAAAAAATCACCTCGAAATCGGTTTGACCAAAGTGCCTTTCGGACTCCAACCGGAAGTGGTAACAACTTTTCCTCCAAATCTCCTATTATGTCGGTCTCGAAGACGATGCCGATATGGGGTTAAATTCGTTCATTCCGACGGACATTGGAAATATGCCTTAGCTTTTTTCAAAAATGCCGATGAACTATTGTTCGAGCAAATACCGAGACTTCCGACGATCGTTATGGTTACGATGTGGCCGGCAGGAACAAAGAAATCAACCAACTCAACGCACAACTGATCTACAAATACGGCAATCAGGTCGAACACCAGGTCGGATGCTCCGCCGAATTCGGCCAACTCTACAACATCGATACCCGAAGTAACGGTTCCCATTTCGCCTTTGCCCTACACTACATGTTCGACTGGCACCGTTTAAATTTCAAAGCCCAGGTATCTACTTATGCCATGTACCCCAAAAATGCTCCCGGAGAAGACCGGAATCTGGTCGTAATGACGGCTTACGGAGCTCTTATCTGGTTGCTGCCAAAGCCAACATATACACCCTGAGCATTTCCCATACCTTCCCGATCGGTTGGAAATGGCTCGGCAACATCATGATGTACCATGATTTCGGCATTATCCAAAAATGGCATACCGATTTCAACAATAGTTTTCAAAATGTATACGGTTTTTACTGAACATGGGTCCGGTCCAGACCTATATCGATTATGCGATGGGCAAACACCAGGCTTGGATCGGACCGGACCGGGGACGCTTTCGGACCCGGAATCGGAAGCAATTCTGGCATGCCCGTTTTAATATAAACATCGGTTATTATTTCTAAATCTGCCTCTGCTATGATTCAGGAACTATTCCAACTTTACGCCGATCGGTGGCAATTTTTTTAAAGCTCACCCTGCAACATCTGAAATCTCATTGATAGCCATCGTCGCTGCCTTGTGTATCGGCTTGAGCCTGGGAATTCTGATCAGCAGTTACCGTCGTTCGAGTAGCCTGGTTTTGGGACTGACAAACTTCATGTACACCATCCCTTCCATCGCATTATTCGGTTTTCTGATTCCCCTTCTCAGGCATCGGAGACACGACAGCCATTTTTGCCCTGACCGTCTATGCTTTACCCCGATGGTCCGCAACACCTATACCGGTATCACCGGCATCGACCGGGAGATCATCGAAGCCGCCCGCGGGATGGGAAGTACCCCGTTTCAGATTCTTTATAAAATCCAGATTCCGCTTGCCTTTCCGGTGATCCTCTCCGGTCTTCGGAATATGGTGGTGATGACTATCGCACTTGCCGGCATTGCTGCTTTCATCGGAGCGGGGAGGATTAGGCGTCGCCATCTACCGGGGCATCACGACCAACAATGGGGTGCTCACCGTGGCCGGCAGCCTTCTGATCGCCGTTTTAGCCCTACTCACCGATTGGGGTATAGGCTGTTACGAAACCCACATCAAAAAAAAACGCAAACTGATATGACCATGAAAAGAGATTTACTACTACCCCCTGCTCGCCTTTTTTTCTCCTGACAACAGCTTGCAAAGACAGGAAAAATACGATCCGTATCGCCACCAAACCGATGACCGAACAGTTCATCCTGGGAGAAATGTTAAAACTATTGATCGAACAAGATACCGGTCTCGCGGTAGAAATCACCAAAGGGATAGGAGGCGGCACCAGCAATATCCATCCGGCTATGTTAAAAGGTGAATTCGATATCTACCCTGAATATACCGGGACGGGTTGGCTCGTGGTATTGAAAAAAGACAGTTTACTACCTCCGGACACCCTATACGAGACTTTGAAAAAGAATACGAACAAAAAATTCCATTTAAAATGGCTGAGTCCGTATGGATTCGACAACACCTACAGTCTGGCGGTCGGCGAACCTTTGGCTAAGAAATACGACCTGACCCGGTTCTCCGACTTAGCGCGCTATCCCGACCAATTTATTTTCGGAGCGGAATACGATTTTTCGAAATTCACGAAGGCTACGAAGCCCTCTGTCAGTATTACGACCTGAAATTCAAAAAGACCCGCGATATGGATATCGGATTAAAATACGAAGCCATTAAATCGGGGAAAGTCGATGTAATGAATATCTTTACCACAGACGGGCAACTGAATGGAGCCAACCTCACTGTATTGAAAGACGATAAAACTTTTTTCCTTCCTATTACTGTACCACCGTCATCCGTGAAGAGACTTTAAAGGCACATCCCGAATTAGAACAAACGCTGGAAAAAATGAAAGGAATATTGACAAACGCCGAAATGGCCGAACTGAACTACGAGGTCGATATTGCCGGCCGACCGGAACAAACCGTCGCTGCCGATTTTCTGAAAAAGAAAAGGATTATTGAGATAGCATGAATGATATCATACGTTTCGAACAAGTGACGAAAGCTTACGGGGATCAGGTGATTCTGAAAGCATTCGATCTGAAGATCCGCAAAGGTGAATTTCTGACTGTCATCGGTAGCTCCGGAAGCGGAAAGACTACGATGCTCAAGCTTATCAACGGATTATCGGCCCCGACTCAGGGCAAAATATATATCGACGGGAAAGACATATCGCAAGAGAACCAAACTCTTCTACGCCGCAATATCGGCTATGTCATCCAGGGAATCGGACTGTTTCCTCACATGACTGTCCGGAAAAATATCGCTTATGTACCGAGCCTGCTCAACCAGCTCGACAAAGAACGTACCCGCAAAGCTGTAGAACGACTCATCGGAGTCGTCGGTCTGGAACAGGAAATGCTCGACCGTTATCCTCGGAACTCTCCGGAGGACAACGCCAGCAGTAGGAATTGCACGCGCCCTGGCCGCCAATCCTGACATCCTGCTCATGGACGAACCGTTCGGAGCCGTCGACGAAATCACCCGAAAAATGTTGCAGGCCGAAATTACCCGTATTCACCGCGAACTGGGAGTGACCATCGTTTTTATCACACACGATATCCGGGAAGCACTGACACTCGGAACCCGTATCATAGTTATGAAAGACGGGCACATCGAACAAGACGGAACACCGGAAGAAATCTGTAAACACCCCCGAAACCGAATTCGTAAAACAACTGATCATGGATTGAGATGAGCTTACTTTTTTTATAAAGAACAAAATTTATTCATCCAAATAAATATATATTTGCTACATGAAACCGATGCGACTTATTTATATCTACCACAGTGGCTTTATTATTGAAAGCAAAGAATTTGCCATTTTGATCGATTATTATCGGGATACCCAGGAGTTTTATGTACACCGGCACTTTTTGAAACGCCCCGGAAGGCTGTATATTCTGTCTTCCCATGCCCACCCGGACCATTTCAACCCGGAAATACTCCTGGAAACCGGAAAGACCGGACATCCGGTATATCCTGTCCGAAGATATCCGCGACAGCCAAAAGGCGTGTTTTCACGATGCCATTTTCCTAAAAAAAGGAGAAGAATGGAACGATGATCTATTAAAAAATCAAAGCCTTCGGTTCTACCGACATCGGCATTTTTTCTGCTCGATGTCGTCGCAGATAAGCGCATTTTTCATGCCGGCGACCTGAACAACTGGCATTGGGAGGAGGAATCCACCCCAGAAGAAATCAGAGAAGCCGCAAACTTTTATCATCAGGAACTGGAAACTCTGGCCCGGGAAACCGACTATGTCGATTTAGCCCTTTTCCTGTCGATCCGCGTTTAGGCAAGGATTACACCCGGGGAGGCCGGGAATTTGTCGACCGGATCCGTACCCTGCAATTCGCTCCTATGCACTTTTGGGAAAAATACGAAAAAGCGAATGCTTTCCGGGAGTATGTCGAAAAGCGTGGCGGAAGATTTCTGGCGATCGGAAAACCAGGAGAAGAAAAAACGATAAACTAATTTAATTTTACACAATGGAAATAAAAAGGAAGATTCGATCATTTCAATTTCAATGTACTGGATTTAGAAAAAAAGTATCCGGTTTTATGAAAAAGCTTTGGGATTGAAAGAAGTACGGAGGAAAACCGCCTCCGACGGTTCTTTTATCCTCGTCTATATGGGAGACGGGGAAACGTCTTTCACCCTCGAATTGACCTGGCTGCGCGATCGGAAAAGAACCTTACGATCTGGGAGAAGGAGAGTATCACCTTTGCCTGCGTGTCCCGGGAGATTATGATAAAGTGAGAAAGCATTCCACAAAGAAATGGGATGTGTATGCTACGAAAATACCGACATGGGCCTCTATTTTATCTGCGATCCCGATGGATATTGGATCGAAATATTACCTCTATAGGTACATCGAAACAGAACACACTTCACCCGGATTTCCGAAAATTCGATGAAATCCGGATACTAATTATGCATAGGCTCCCGACGATTACAACGTCATTTTCCACTTTTTCGTGTTTAAATTCAGAAGGAAAAATATACTTGTTGTTAAATTTCAGCGTGTGACGTCAAAAAAATTGCCGGATATTTGTTATTCGAAAATATTTCCTTTAGTTTTGTTTTTGTTATGAAGATCGAAAGGCAACATATTATTCTGAATTGCCGGACTGTTTGTCAGCCGGAGGATCGGATTTTGTCTGTTTCGTTCTCTGCTGTTTCTATTATTACTACCACTACAACAACAACTATTACCCCTATGGGGTTTAAGTTGTCATATCACCAATCTGTATATCCGTATATTATTCCGGCCGAGGCTGCCGGAGGTTGGCTTTTCAGGATTCTAATCTAAAGTTTATCGTTTAAAAATTTCAAAAGGTATGTTAGTCATGAAATTCAAAGGGTGCTGTCCTTCAGAATCAGGAAACCCTGGCAGAAATTAAAAATAGAATAAAAGAGCAGAATTGTTGTAGTATTGTAGTGGTATCGGCTTTAAAGGGCGTGATGCCCCGTTTGCGGCAGTTGTATGGGTTGAGTTTGCGGAGAGGAGCAGGATTTGAAAATGAGTTCAATGAATTAAAACAGGTTCATGAACAATTGGCTTATGAGCTTTTAGCCGGACGGAAGCTCGAAGAGTATAAAGTTGAATTGCAGAAGGAATTGAACGATTTGTACGGTATTCTGCATCATGTCGGAGTATTGCGTGAATCTTCTCATTGTATGAAGGATTATATCCTGGCTAAGGGAGATATTCTGGCTTCTCTGTTGTTCAGCAAATTGTTCGATCAGGCGGAATGGCACGATTCACGTAATTTTATGCTGACGGATGGGAATTTCGGTGCTCCGGAAGTGTTGTGGGAAGAGAGTTGCCGGGCTGCCCGGCAGAATTCAGGGGGGCTTCGGGGAATGGCCGTTGTTCGGGGTATTGGGGAAGACCGAAGCATTACACCATCTCTATGGGAAGAGTAGGGCTGTCACTTACAGCTGCAGTCCTGGAGGCTGCTTTTCAACAAGTGAAAGTGGCCTGATGCCCTATAGACGGCAGAAAAGCATTTTAAAACAATTTGTCCGGAACTCCATGAATTGAAGAAAATCCTTCTAACTTTGTGATATTTAACAGAACACAAAATCGGTTGTATGAAAAAGTTATTCGTGGATTCTAATTCTGGTATTGTTCCTGAGCGGTTCTCTTCCTGTCATTCAGACGCGGAAAGATATAAAGATATTTTGCGGGAAGGTTCCTGGTATGTTTACGATATCGATTATTCTTATAAGCTGTATGATGATTTCGAGACGCCGGAATTATTCGATTTTTTCCATTATTTGCTGGATGAGAGAAACCTGTTGTTTTTGCCGGGAGATGAGCTGATGTTTTCCAAAAGAAGGATCGATGTCAATTGTCCGGACGGCGATCGGTTCGGTTACGATTATTACTACAGTGGTGATTATATCCGGATCGGCCGGGACGGTGATTATATGGATTTGTTTCCTCAGGGGGATATGAATGCTCTGACATTGACTCTCGATCGGATAGGGTTGGAGAATTTGTTGTCGTACTGGGCGCCAGTAGATGAATATTATGCTTATTTGCTGGAGGCTGCTTACCGTAATCTGTATGATTTTCACATCACTTATCATTTGCAGCGTCCTATCCCGGAGATGGCGCAGGTGATGCCGGGGATATATATCGGACCGATGTACGACGGGAATCAGCAACTGATGAATGAAGCCGCTACGGTCAATCTGTTTTGGGAGAAAGGACAGATGAATATGACCCTGGACGATAAAGTGATCCTGGAAGACGAGAATGGTCCGGGACCTCAGTTTTTATGTCGATATAGCCGGGGTCGATAAAGGACGTACGCCGGGAAGTTATGTGTTTACCGAGCAATCGTTTACCGATCGCCAATACGGACCGGTGGAAGTCCGGATCAGGGAAGGGCGTTATAATGCTGCGGGGACAGTGGCTGTGTGGCTGGAGATTGTCTGGAATGAAAATGTATATGAGCTGGATTTCCAGAAAGGAGTACGGCAATGGGATTTCCAAAGTTTGAAAGTCAAATCGTCGGAAAAACGATCATTCTGAAAAAATAATGGTTTCGGCTTTGATATGAAAGGAATTGTTTTTTGTCTTTTTGGGTTTATTGATCGGGGTGGAAAGTTCCGGGCAGTTGGTCAGGCGTAAAGGATTATGATCTGGCGGTGGCCCTGCAGGCCGGTGGCGGAACGTCGGTGGAATTCCTTTCCGCGATGTCCGGATGTTTGTTGTGCCGGTCGGTGGATTGAAGATGACTATTCCTTTTACCCGGAAATGGTTTTGGGTACGGAAGTCAATTATGCAGACCATCGGTTCGATAGCCGGTATGCCCCAGGGGGAAAATACAGACCGGAAGCAAAAGGACGGTTTCGGCTAAAGGAACTACAACTTCCGGTATATCTTAAATATATGCTGAACTGTAACCGGGCATCTTTGCTTTTCGGTGGATATGCCGGTTATTATTTTCAAAATAAATCCGGGGGTATCGGGACCGGATCCGGCTGTCGCTTTAGACGATGAAACGGAGAAATGGAATGCCGGCCTGACTTTCGGCTATGAATACCGGATCGTGAAACATCTGAATGTGATGTGCCGGGTGAGTGCCGGCCTGAATGATCTGATGCATTCAGGGGAATTTCGGGTAAGAATGTATTTCCTTTACAAGCCTGTATAACCGTTAGTTATGATATTTTCCGGGTAGGAGATTGTGGATGTGATTAAAGGGGTAAAGAATAAATGACGAACTTTAGGAAACCTTTTTCCGTAGAAAGATAAAAAAAGTTTGTTTTATGAAAGAGTTGTTATTGAAATTAGTAGCTTCTGACCGGAAACATCTGGACGGAGCTTTACTTTTCCTGCGTTTGTTTATAGGAGGAATGATGTTGAGTCATGGGTGGGCGAAATTAGCGTCCTTTTCGACTTTAAGCGCTACTTTTCCTGATCCTTTAGGCGTGGGTAGCACCTTATCGCTCCTATTGATTCTATTTGCAGAGGTGGGATGTTCGTGTTTGCTGATCTTCGGGTTAATGACCCGGTTGGCTGCTCTCCCTTGATGTTCGGAATGCTGATGGCTTTTTCGTTATTCATGGTGCCGATCCTTTTGCAGTGAGAGAGTTGCCTTTACTTTATCTGGGCGTGTATGTATTTTTTTTTGCTGTGGGGCGGAGCCGGCAGCTATTCCCTGGACGAATGGATCCGGCGAAGGATTATTCGCCGGGAGATTGCTCGATAAGTGCCGGAACATCGGTAGTCCCGAGTTCTTCGTCTTCGACGATAAGCGTACGGGCAAAAAGCCAGTAAAGCAATAATACACAGATGACAATGACTCCGATAGTCAGCCAAGATGTTATTTTTTCTTTTTTTCATGTCTTTGATTTTTTTATTTGAACGATGAAAGCTTATACTTGGTTGCTGGAAAATGACAAACCTTCATGAAAAAAGGCAGGATTGTGTCAAAGGCCGCTGTAAACATTTTTTTGTTTCTGGCATAAGATTTGCCTAAGCGGAGAATGAGCAGTCCAGCTATTTTTAATAACCGTTGACTACTCCTATTTATGATCAATTTATTTAACCATTTAAAATGAGAATAGAACCATGGGAGCAGCTGGAAACAAAAAACCGAAAGGCATGAAGAAAAAAACATGAAGCCAGTTATATGGCAGAGGAAACAAACCAGGAAATCATGCCTAAAAAAAGGGAAGAAAAAGAGAGAGGATTGAAAGAAGGTGACTAATCAGTCGTTAGATTTTTTTAGTCACCCTCATATAAATTTATTTTCCGACCGTAAGAAGCTGGGGAGATTTTGTATCGTAAATCACAAATACCTGTCCGTTTTCCAATAAAATACCGCGTCCCCGTTCTTTTTACGATTTTTCCTGATTATCTACATTTATGGCGATCACTCTTTGTTGGTAAAAAGTAGTTATATCATCGAAAATTGTATGTCCTACCAAAACCCGTCTCACTTTGAGTCGTCGAAGTAAACGGGTCAGATCACTGGTATCCAGCGGCCGGTAACGGTCAGACGATTTCACCATCCCACGATACCAGAAAGGCCCCATTTTCGTGTCATATACAAAGGCTGCTGCAGCAGAATAGGCTTGGCGTTCCTTACGTCCCAAAGAAAGAGTTTGACCGGTCACTTCATTAAGAAGCGGCACTGCTTTTTTCCAGTCTGAAAAATCACGGCTAAGGCCGGCATGAACAATCAGATTATCCCCGACTACCATGATGAGATTACGGGTACGCAACCAACGTCCCAATTCTGTATTTTCATCCCACAACGAAGGATAATTCACTCCCAGTGTATCCGCCAAATGTTTATATTTTTCTTCTGTATAACGCATATCTCCGCGCAACACCATCTCCCTCATGATTCCCCAAGGTAAATATCACCGCACCTCCTTGTCTTACAGCCTCAGCCTCCAATTTATACAGCAACCAAAAAATAGGCACGACATCATCTCCCCGGTCGAACACATCCCCGATCACTACCAGTTGTCCCTCACCGAAGGTCCATTCGTAACGATCACCGATAACACCGTTATTTTTCAACACCGACACAAAACAATCCAAATCACCATGCGGATCCGATAAGACCAGCATACGTTCGGCCTGGGCTACTTTCCAAGCTGAACGTTCAAAAAGAATGCAACGTCACTTCGAACCGATGTCGTCCACCATGGGAAACCACCGGGAAAAGTAAAGTCCGACGGCGAAACAGTATAAGTAGTATCTTTCAACTCGCCCTTCACACCAACGGTAATCATACGCATTTCCCTGTCGGTCGATACAAGATATAAGGACCGTCGGCCGCATATGTACCTTCCGATTTATCGTCCTCTTTTCCAGAAGTCAATAACAATCCGGCAATCGCCAGGCAAATACTTTGAAAAAAACAAATATACTTTTTTTCTTCATTTTATAAAATTTGTTGAAATAATACAAAAAGGACAGGTATCCGAAAAATAAATTTCACGTCACCTGTCCTTTTGTTTATCCGTTAATAATCAGGATTTTGTTCCATATTAGAATTTGCATCCATCTCTGCTTTAGGAATCGGTAATACCACCTTGTACATATTCCAATCGAACTCTTTAGCATAATCCTGTAAACTCAAATGTTTGGTACTACTAACCTCCGAAACCGAAACATTCTGACGGGCAATCGTCCCACCGTTCCGGAGTACATCGAACATCCGATGGCCTTCACCGAAAAACTCTTTCCGTCTTTCATTCAACACCTGCTCCAGGGTAACCGCCGTACCTTCGACTGTATTGGCAGGATTTCCGCGCTTTACAATTTGGTCAAGGTAAAATACAGCTTTATCATTATTCTCTAATTTTACGGCTGCTTCTGCAGCATTAAGATACAATTCGGATATCCGGAACAAGGGAATATTAGCATCTGCCGGCCCACCATCGCCATTCTCACCCGGATATTTCTGGATATAAGCCCGTTTACTGGAGATCTTGAACATTTGATATCTTACATCATCTTTATCCTGTTGTAAAAAAGGCGACGAAACTACTAGTCAAAATCATATCTTTATACCCACTGGATGAACACAAATACCCGATCGATTCTTTTCGGGACTGTCCGTGATCAAATTAACAATTTCGAAAAATACTTCCGAAGTGAAATCTTTCGCCCATGCCTCCACATATTCATCATTAGTCCACAAACGATAACCGTCTTGTTCAGCCCCTCAATAGCCTCCTCTGCCATTTTTCAAGGCATTGGTATTATCTCCTTTATACAGATACACCCGGCTGAGTAAAGTCATAGCAGACCATTTATTCATCTTTCCCTTAATGGATTTCGCCAACCAATCCTCGTCTTCTTTTTCCTTCTCGGCCCATGTCCAGAGGTTATTGGCCGATTCAAACGGATAAAATCAGTGCTGTGCAGACGGCGGGTAGTCGTTACTTTATTCATTGCTACAGAGGGTTTCTCGTAGAATAACTCATATTTTGTAACATCTCCCGGCTTCTTCCAACTATCTTTATAGTAGGACGGGATATTAGCTTCCAGGTCATTACCACCATGTTCAGTTTTCTGTGCCCAGTTGTCATAAGAGTAACCACCAAACTGGTAAGAGAACATAAAGTTCAGATCGAACCATTTATAGCGCAACGTATTTGATAAACCACCGATAGCATTGGGCTCTGCATGTTTATCAAGCACAATGGCATGAGCTTTATTGATTTCTTCGGTGATGTCTTTAATGTAGTTTCCATTTTCGTAAATTGACGGAACGGACCTCCAGTTCCACACCCGGTTCTTCACCTCTCCAATGTTCATCAGATAACTACCGAAACCAGTGGTCATGGAAATCGGCCGATCCATCAACAGGTCTTTCGTAGTACGGGTATAATATTCCAACGTAAAGTTCAAACGGTTCCAGAAACCGAAGTCAAGCCCAAAATTTAAATTATAATTGGTCTCCCACGACAAATCCAAATTTTGTAACTGCGATTGCGCTATACCGGGTTCGTTGTTGTAATTACTGGTCAGACTACTCAATCCCATATAACCGTAATAATCAGAGGGTAGCGTACCGTTCACCGTATGAAAGTCTTAACTTCAAATCACTCAGCCAGGCTGAAGCGGGTTGCATAAAAGATTCGGACGCTATCTTCCAAGCTCCCGATACCGACCAGAAACTACCCCAACGACTGTCCCGGTGCAAGCAGGAACTGCCATCCATACGATAACTGGCACCGAAATAATATTTATTGTCATAATTATAATTCAGACAAAATGTAAGACACTAAACGGGTACCATCGGAGGAACCACTGACATCATCGATTTCTACTCCATTACTGATTTCCGGTTTATCGGAACGGGCAAAATTCTTCACATAAGCCATGAGATAATCACTGGATTGATCGTCGATCTCGTGCCCGACCAATAGATCCAGATTATGTTTGTCATTGAAAGTTTTCCGGTAACTCAGCACATTCGACCATACCATTTTCTTTTGTTCATAAATCGATTTTTCCAAAGCACCGTTATAATTGTCACCGTCGGAGGTACGCGGATCATACCATAAACGCCCTTTTGTTGTGGTGAAATCGTAGCTTAGGGTAGACTTAAAATTCAGATCTCTGATTATATCATAGAAGCATAAATCGTATTAAACGAACGAAATGATATACTCTCGTCGGAAATTATACTCGTCGGCCAGTTTCGGATTACGGTCGTCGTTCCGAATAATAAAATCGCGGTTCCAAAGTACCATCCTCGTTATAAACCGGATCGGAAGGAACTGCACAGTTAACCACCGCATAAAACGGAGCCGTATAACTGGTTCCTTCGGAATAGACATCCTGACTGACATTGGAAAAATAACATTTTCGCTCCTAAAGTCAGTTTATCTGTCGCCGTATAATCGACATTCAGACGCGGAAACACGCTCAGTCCGGAACTCATCGTGATTCCCTCCTGTTTCAGATAAGCCAAGGAAGAATAATATTTCAGTTTGTCAGTTCCTCCGGCCGCAGAAAATTCATACGTTTGATGACTTCCTTCCTGAACATAATATCCCCAATCGGTATACCCGCACCAAGGTACTGGTGCATAATAGTCTATATATTCATCAGCATAGGCAATAGCACTTTTTCTTCCTGAGTATTCTTCATACACCATGGCACCATCTTTCAAAGCCTGATAAATCATATTCCGCCTTTCTTCTCCGCCAATCGTCGGCCGGAATTCCATGGCAAATCTGAGAACCCCAGTCATTTTAAACGAAAATACAGGTTTCCCTTTCTGTCCCGATTTGGTGGTAATCAAGATCACCCCATTGGCGGCACGCGAACCGTAAAGGGCGGCAGCGGCAGCATCTTTAATCACCGTAATATTTTCAATATCAGAAGTATTTAGCGTGGCCATCACATCGAAACCGGCATCCGTTCCCAAAGCACTGACATCACCCGAGATCATCGGTACACCGTCGATCACATACAAGGGTGAATTAGAAGCATTGAACGAACCCATTCCACGGATGTTGATCAGTAGAAGCACCCGGCTGACCGGAACCTGCACTGATCTGTATACCCGGTGCGGCTCCCTGTAATACCTGTGAAAATGAAACAGCCGGAATATCTTTCAACGTCTGCGTTTTTCACCGTCGAAGCCGAACCCGCATAAGCGGATTTTTTAAATGTACCGTAACCTGTGACTATCACTTCTTCCAATCGTTCCGCATCGGCTTCCAGCACCACCGTCATCTCCCGGCCGTCGTTCGGAACCGCTATCTCCCGGGTTTTCATACCGACAAAAGAAAAATCAATACCGCCCCGGTATCCAGTAAACGTAACTCGAAATTACCGTCCATATCCGTAGCGACACCCGAATGGGTACCCTTAACCTGTACCGACACACCCGGCAAAAGTATTTCCTTCCTTATCCCGTACTTTCCTTTTACAACGACATCGCGCCACTGAGTGGATGTTTTCTCCCCCTCTACTTTCCGGATCACGATGACCTCGTTGTGTACGTCATACCCCAACCCGGTATTCCGGAGACAGTTGTCCAATATTTCATGTACACTTTTCTGCCGTTCACTTACCGACTCCAGACGTACACTCTCCACATCCGAAGTACTATAAACAAAAACAAAACCGGATTGTTTCTGCAATTCCCACAACACATCGTGCATGGTGACATTCTTTAAATCCAAATCCACCCGAATCTGGGCATCCACCACTGCTGTGACATGAAGTGTTCCCAATAACAATAAATAAATGGCAAATCTCATCCTTAAAAAAGACTTTTTTACACCCTTCCGATGAAGGATCATTCGAATTTTGTTCATACATTTGTGTTTAATTTAACTTAATGGTTCTGCTAGCAAAAATCCGGAGCAGGAAATGTTAGCGCATTTCCTGTTTTCTATTTTGTTGAAAAACAACAGTCTTTTCCTTTCAATTCAGCCCGAATTTTTCCTGTTTTTTTCAAACAGTTCCAGGATCGGTTGAATTTTACTATAACGATTGACATAGCAGCCGAATTTTATTTCTTTTACCGATTCATCCTGATAGAACACCTCGATTTCATACCAACGGGCCAAATAGTCCATAATCTTGGCAAGAGGCCAGTTACGAATATCAAACATACCGTTTTTCCAAGCTTTATCTCGGCAGCCACATTCACCGACTGCACATCAATACGTCGATTTCCGGAATAAAAACTGCCTGCTGGCAAGGTTGTAAACATACCGGCTCCAAATCGGAAACCCCCATTTTGACACTTCCGCTTTCCAAAGTCGTTTTTATTATTCGGTCGTCCGGATAAGCCGAAATATTAAATGCCGTACCCAATACCCGAATATAGGCCTCTCCTACCCGGACAATAAAAGGACGGGCACTATCTTTGGCCACCTGGAAATAAGCCTCTCCCGTCAGTTCCACTTCCCGTCGGTCTCCCTGAAAAAGTAACAGGAAACCGTAACGAACTGAGTGCATTGAGATGAACGACCGTACCATCACTCAATTTCAAAGCATATTCTCCTCCCCGAGGGATATCTATCCGATTGAATACTGAAGCCGCCGGAATACCGGACACTGTATCCGGCGATACGACAAACAGGCCGAATCTTTACGAATTTGTGTTCCCGTCTTTTTCCTGCAATGAAAAATCTCCACTATCATTTAAGTCTACAACCGCCCGTCGGCCATATAGAGAACAGCCTTCGCTCCTCCCGGCATCCCGGTTTCGGAAAATACAGATTCCTGCCTCTTCTCTTGCGTGGTTATTTCCAACAATCCCAGGCAACAGCCAGAGGAAAGATAAGAACACCCACCTATACCACCGTATTCTTCTTTCTCTATTTATTTTTTTTCTCTATGCACCGCCACCCCTTCTGCCGGTGATAACGTGCAGCCATTTCGTTCAATCTACGGATATTTTCATGACAACACTTTTTTCGAACAAGCTCGATGATCGGCAGAAGCAGCACACCATTCTTCCAGTGCTTTTGTTGTTCAAGCGTTAAATTACCGGCCAAATATCCGACAAACCAAGAAAGCGATATCAAAATCTTGTTGCAACATTTTATCCTTTTTAATATATAACAGGTGAAATGAAAAAAATGGGGTAAAAAAAACAGATTTTTTAATATAAGATAAAGATCAATTTTGTCAATAGCGTAACTTACGATGCCGTTGAGTGTAATCGTAAAATCAGGATCGTATAATTCCCTCAGACAAAACCGCATTATCGGGAAGAGGTGTAAATGGTTCGTCAAGCCACTTGGAAAGGTCTATTTTTGCAAATATGTTCAGCTGCAGCGAAACAATGAGGTTTACGAAGTGCCCATTTGTAGCGGGGTGATGTGTATGAACCATGTAAAACAACATGGCATAAACTAAAGACAGAGTTCTAGGGAAAACTTCTTTTTCTTTTCGAAAGTCTCACAAAAATCACGAGATTTTGAAAAGCTGCAGCGAAAAAAAAGCCCATTTGTAGTGGGGAGTAAAAAACAACAAAAACAAATCGAAAAAAAGTCTGAAAAAAAAAGTGGAAGAAAAACAAATCGAAAACGAGGTCCTCCGGTTCCTGATCAGCATCGAAGATGTGCCAATCAGCAAGTACCAATCAGTACCCGGGTTACCGCTAATCCTTCGACGTTTTACCGATCCATTCACGGATACCGTTCTCGTCCATTCGGTTCAATAGCTTTCCCTCTTTCCAGTTCAGGTCGGGGATAAGCCTTTTTCAATGCGTCAACACTGTTGGTAATGCCGCTTCCACCCGATGTAGCGAAAGGAATAAGAGTCTTACCTGCCAGGTGATGAGTTTCAATGAACGTATCGATAATACGTGGAGCAAGATTCCACCAGATCGGATAGCCGATAAAAATCACATCATAATCGGCAATATTCTTTTTCGCTTCCTGAATGGCCGGACGCGACTTCGGATCGTTCATCTCTACCGAACTACGCGACCTTTTTGTCATTCCAGTCGAGATCGGCATTTGTATACGATTCGACAGGGGTTATCGCATAAAGTTCTCCACCCGTAACCCGGGCTAATTTCTCAGCTGCACGTGCCGTAGTTCCTGTCACCGAGAAATAGGCAATAAGCGGCTTGTTATTCGATTGTTTCATATTTTGTTTTTCTTGGGCATTCGAGGCAGTCGTCATTCCAACGACTACCAATAATACGAATATAAATTTATACATAGAAAGCCGGTTTTTATTTTTGAATTTTATTATATGCTTCATCGTTTACAGGTTCGAGCCACTCGTTAGAAGAGCCTTCTCCCGGAATCTCGAACGCCAGGTGAGCGAACCAACTGTCGGCAGCTGCCCCGTGCCAATGTTTCACGTTAGCGGGAATATGGATCACTGTGCCGGGTAAAATTTCTACCGCCGGTTTACCTTCTTCCTGATACCATCCACGACCGGCAACACCGATAAGCATCTGTCCGCCTCCCTTTTTCGCGCGGTGGATATGCCAATTGTTCCGGCAACCCGGCTCGAACGTGACATTGGAAATATAAACCTGTTCACGCGATATAGGTGCAAGATAACTATTGCCGGTAAAATACCGGGCATAGGCCGCATTCGGTTCTCCGATGGGAAAGATCATCTCACGTTGGAAAGCAGCTTTCGCATCCTCACCGTTCGTATCTTCGGCCCACTTCCTTGGCAAGCCGGAACGCAGCCCAAGCTTTCGGCCAACCCGCATAAAAACCGATGTGCGTGATAATCTCTGCAATCTCTGTTCGGGTAATGCCGTTGTTCCGGGCCGATTGAGCAATACGTA